>ERZ778026.1226-NODE-1226-length-33882-cov-104.522393_pt1 | contig 33882 bp, 38 predicted proteins | sample MGYA00375756_ERZ778026 | MGnify/ENA primary metagenome ERZ778026 (study PRJEB29350, sample SAMN05389820) | bioreactor metagenome | isolation source: Ammonium sulfate bioreactor | place: South Africa: University of Cape Town | collected 2014-02-18 ... | reverse complement strand
AATAATAATAATAATAATAATAATAATAACACGAATTCACAATCGATACGTTCGCGTCGTTCATTTCGAACAGCGCCACGAAATGTTATTGAACGACAAATATCGAATATAACAGGTCGTGTATCTCAATTACACGATTCTCTTCTTGCGCGTTTATCAGATTTCACATCGAGCACAACAAATCGTCATCGAAATCGTTCATTAACATCCTTACATTCGACAACTGTAAATACAGCTAATCTAACTGAAAATGATTTACGTTTAACACAAAATCTCGCGAATACACGTCAACAACGACGTACAGTTAAACCACGACCGAAATCAGAAACCTACGATGATCATCATCGTGTCAATGCAGGTAAATGATCTTGCATCATCATCATCAATGGGTGTTAGTTATTGTTGCACAAAGGCGTCCGTTTCTCTTTCTCTTTTTGCGTATATATATATTTTTTTACATACACAATTAGTTAAGAATGTGATCATATTTCTTCTCGATCAAAGTTATGAACAATCTATGATGATACATTCATAGTACATAGTTGTATAAGATCGACAGACAGATAGATAGATAATATAAAGACGAGAAATTGACATTTCGAGATGAAAAGAAAGAATAGATAAATGTGTGTGTGTGTGTGTGTGTATGTAGAGTTATTATTGGCAAAAACAAGCAATAAGATTATTGTTTGACCGTGAAAAAAGATGATGAAGAAAAACGACATAGACATTATTTACTCGAAACAAGGCCATCTAAATAAGTCGATTTATTTCATCATTATACGTACATAGAACAAACTTTAATTTGATTAGACTAATAAAACCAGAAGTCAAATGATTTCATGCGTAGTTTCTCGGCGATAATTTTCGTTACATTTTTTCTCCCACTTGCTGTTTGTTGATATTTTTTCAACAAAATAAAAATGTCTCATCTCGTATTACAACTATTTCTCTCTGTAGTTCTAATCATATCGAGGTGCCGTTAAGTTTTTTTTCCTCTCTCTCTCTTTTTACAATGAATTCGTCTTGAGATTGTGATATTTAAAGCATGATTCCAAGCATTCCGATGTTATCCTAACGTCTCATATCGTCGATTCTATGTTGATGGATAACGTTTGTTGAGTATTATCGAAAAAAAAAGAAGACGACGCGTCGAGATTTTTTTTTCTTCTTCTTTTTCTTTTTCTTTACGTTATACACTCATCAATCTTCGTCATATCTATCATATCAAATAGAACAGGAGGAAAAAAAAGAAAAGACAGAAGATTTTGTCGAAAGAGAGATTATCGAAAATCTTGATCGTTGTATTTTATTTTCAAATTATTTCTCTCAACACCAAAATGCCGACGTCCTTGTCGACATCATATTCTTTCAATCCATCAACAATACTCTGTCGTTGTATATTATTACGATTATGATTATTATTATTATTATTATTATTCTAACTTGTCGTGTGTTCTCGAGATGTATAAGAAAACGAGGAAACTAATGACAATCAGAAGAACTATGTGTGTTTGTGTAGGAGACGAAGAAACGACAGGATGAAAGATAACAGAATACGTCCCACGCACTCAATATCACAAGATATAGACAACGATTGAGAAAAACAACAGAAAAGAAAACGATTTTTGATTGATTTAATTTTGTTTTCAATTGATATTATTTAGCGGGTCCATATGCTCAATTGACTCTTCTCGGTCAACCAAAAGCTAATCTATCATCGACACAAAAACCTTTGCCAAATGAGAATCAAAATGGTCGAGTACCATTTCGAGGTGTTGTCGGTGGCCAGTCGAATTCAATGGCTGAACGATCAAATAGTACAATTAGTACGAGTTCATTGCATAATACATTCGATACAAAGAAAGCAAAAGACATTCACGAAAGAATAATGAAACAACTTGAAGTGAAATTTAATAGCATTTGTCTTTTGTTTTGATAGAATTTTTGTGTTTTTTTTTCGTTTTGAAGAAAGCAAGAAATGATCTCGAACGTCAACGAACAAAAGGTTCAAATCAAAATTCAACGAAAATATCCGCTCTGGAAAATCAAATTCGGCAATATGAACAACAATTAAATGATATTAGACGACGTACAGATCTTATCGAGGTAAAATATTGGAGAAACAAACATTTATTCGTTTTTTTCTTCTCGTAGTCATCGTCTGATTTATCTCCAGTTAAATCAAGTTTTAGCACAGAAAATCTTGGCAGTCAATCGAACACACACAATGAACAAATATCTAATCGAACATCGATCGTAAGTCTCGTCATTTCTTCGTCTTTCATATGTTCTCTAAGTCGTTCGCATTCACTTCGATTTTCTCTCGATCTATTTGCTTGTACAGCGACCTGATGGTACTATGAAAATCAAGAAACATAATACACTAATGGATTCATCACATTTAAATTTGAAATCTAAGTTATATCCCGGAAAATCTGAGACATATGATCTTACCAAGGTATATGAACAGCTTATTGAACAAAAACAAAGAAGTCCAAGCTGCTTCATACATTTCAATGATCAAATTCCTTTTGCTCTTGCTATCGTTTCTTTTCTTCGTTCCCTTTCCATTTCATTCAATATCTAAATTTTCATCAACCTATTCTTATAGTGGTATCTCAATGATCAAGTATGTTCATTGTTTTCTAATCTTAAAGTCTAACTCTTTGTTATTTCCTTCTTATTTGTGCTTTGCTTTCAAATGTTGAACAATCTTCTATTAATACAAAATTTGTTTTTTCTCTGTGTTTAGTATGCAGACACGTTGAGTACAAATCCTTCGACTGATGATAAATATGGATTTCGAGTATGGATTTGTTTAAGTTTTTCGAGAAGAAGAAGAAGAAGAATGAGATCGATTTCATATTTTAGGATCCATGCGAAGCAGATGATGAAACTACTGAAGTAAATCTCAATTCGATTTGTTTGAATAGAAACTAGAAATCTTCATTTCATTAGTTACCATCGAAAACATCTATAACATCATTCGATGATATTCAACAATTAATAAACACATCTAATTGGGCAGTATTAACTGTTTTTCTTAATTATCTTCTAACTGATTCGAACAGTGATCCAGCCTATTTGGTAAACAAAAAATATTGTTTTTTTCTTCTTGTTTCTACGATTATCTGTTGCTTAGTTATTCTATATTTTCACTGAGGAATTACGTTCAAAAAAAGCAGAGAATCGAAGCGAATTCATTCGATGGATATTTGAAATTCATTCCACATTCACTATGAATGGCAGCGTAAGATTTGTTTGTAGTTTTAATTTCGAAAATGATTTCTTGTTGTTGTTTTAGCCCTTGTACATTGGCCTTCCCCAAACACAAACCGATGCAATAAATCGATATTTAGAAGCTCAAACAACCGAAATCAACGATGAAATGAAATTTATCTTCAACGATGCAAAAGATTTCGCACGAACAACGATCATCGAACGGCAATTACCTGATTTCAATCAAAAACGCGCACAAGGTAATCAACTCGAACTTGTTCGTTCAAAATCTCGACGTTTTTTTTCGTTTTTACAGGACTCCATCGTGATATTGACTTCCCTTCGCATACAAAACCGAGTCATTTTATCGAGGAAACTCTTCGTTCGAAATTCGAATCGTATTATAAATCAAGTATTGACGATTGGAACAGTACAAAGCATTCGAAAGAGTAACATATTGAGAGAGAGAAAAAAACGAGTTGAATTTATATTTTTGTTGTTTAGATTGGCATTGATTTGTTCATTGGCAACGTATTTAAAACGATGTGATATTAAAAAGTGTGGCAACATTCCATTGGAAAAAATTCCGAAATTCTTCGAACGAGAACAACGACGTTTAATACCGAAACTACCACGAGCTACACGAATTAAAGAACATCATCTCAATGAACATCAATTTACTATTCAAACATCTTGCAAAGTTTGCTCGAAGATTCTTTGGGGAATTAATTGTCAAGGATATTTGTGCGGATGTAAGATTTCGAAACGAGAAATTCAATGAGAAGATTTTGTGAATTTGTTTTAGATTGTCAACAAGCCTTTCATCGTGAATGTGTATCGAATAGTGAAAAATGTACGAAAGATCGAAAATTCACTACGACACTCAATTTCAATCCATCAAAACCCAAGAAAACTCAAAAAAATCCATCGAGTACGAATCAAATCATTTGTTTTTCGCTCTTTTTCGATTTTTTACTCATCTTCATAAAAAAAACTACTACTACAGGATCGTTTTCTGCGGACAGTTTAATTCATCCTCTATTCAGCATGTCTTTTGCTTGCATGCAACAACATGCTCTTCTATCACAACGAGTTTTTTTTCGACGTTCCATCGGATTTATCTCGGCATTCAATGGTATTTTCGTACTACTTGTTGTTTCTCTATTTGTTGTTGTTGAAAGAGTTGAGAAGATGGAAAGAGAAATGAAAATGTTTGTGTTTAGGTCCGTCGAGATCAACAAGTTTGAATGAAGGACGTGAAGGAAGTGTTCGTAAGTGACGATCGATTGAAATGAATTTCTAAATAAAAATGATTGTTTATTTAGCACGAGACGGTGGTGCCGATAGTTCGATGTTGATTGGTGAAACAAATGGTAAAATAAACAAACAGAAAAGTTTCTTTCTTTTGAAATGAATGATGATTTTGCAGGTTCATCGAATTCGTACCTCTCGTCATATCAAGAGCCGAACAAAAACTCGAGTTTGGGTCGTTGTCCAAGCGATCGTCAGCCGACACCACATCGACCAATACCAAAACATCGTTCAAGCAGGTAGAGAACGATGTTTTTCATCGAATGAGTTTATTCAAAATCGAATCTATTTCAGTGAAAGCGACGAGAGTGATGAGGGGTATTAATTCATGCTCATTAATTTTTCACCCGATTTGATTGTTTGTTTTTTTGTACATTCTGACATCCTGCCTATTTTGTTTTCTTGCTCAGTGATTGCATGAGATCAGTTACAAACAACAATCTCAGCAAATCAATTCGATCTGTTTTTGTTTCTCGAACATTACATATACCGATTTTTTGTTTTTCCGTTTCAGTAATCCACAAATGGGCGGCAGTACAATCGATGAACTGCTCAGTCGTATTGACAGTGAACAGTTTATCCAACAACAAGATCAGTTTAATCAAAAGTATTTGCTCATTGATTTCTGTTTGTCAGGAATTCATTTGATTTTCTCTTAGAAATCTATTCGATTTCGCTAATTCGGATGTGCTTAATGTTACCGACGGTGACAGTGATCTCGAAGCTGATGTCAATACGTTGCCGAATCTAAATGATTTTATTCCAACGGATGTTCTTCAAGCACTTTATCAATCGCGTGAATGGAAATTGCAAACAACGATCAATGAATTAATTCATACTGAACGAACGCATTTAAAAGGCTTGAAAATTATGCAGAAATGCTTTCGAGAGCCAATGAAAGAATTTCCTGGAATGAATGCAACTGAATTGGATTGTATATTCAGAAATCTTGATCAATTGATTGAATTACATTGTAAGAGAGACGGAGAAGAAGTTGATTCGATGAAACTATTTGATTTTATTTAGCTCAATTTAAATATGCGTTAAGACAACATCGAGACGAAGCGAAAGATCATGTTGTTCGACAGATTGGCGATTTAATTCTCAAATTTGTATGTCAATAAGAATCGTTAGATTTCACCGCTTGTTTTCTGTTTAGTTGGATGGTGAAAAAGGTGAACAATTTGCAAGTGCTTGTGCTCATTTCATTGAAGATCAATCTCAAGCATTGAAATTAATCAAGAAAAAAGAACAATCGCCTGATTTTGCTGCACTTATGCGAGTAAAGAAAATGATGATTTCCGAATGAAAAATTTTTCAAATTTTGTTAAGCAATGCGAAGCGAATCCTTTGTGTCGTCGTTTAACATTGAAAGACTATCTTCCATCGATAATGACACGTTTCACCAAATTAAAAATGCTATTCGAAGCAATGAGAAAATTCGTTGCTGATGATGAAATCGAAAGTCAAAAACTCAGCAAATGTGTCGATTGCGCTGACAATATCTTGAAATCTATGAATCATGCACGTCGACGAAAAGAACAAGAAGCTTTACTCAAACAAATCAAAGCTAACCTCGATATACAAATACCTAATGATGATAAATCAATTAATATTGCCAATCTTCTAGTAAATTATTCAAGCAAAAAAAAAAGCAATTTCTAATCAATCTCTTTCGTTTTATTTTCAAGGAATGTCTTGATATAACAAACAATCGTTTGATCTATTCGGGCACATTGAGATTATTGCCAGATGCTAGTTCACAGAAAAATGAATTTGAATGTTGTTTATTTACGGATATATTTGTATTCTTTCAAAAAATTCCTCTTCAACCATCGGAACAACGTGGAATCGAAGAAACGTATAAATATGTTTTGAAAGAACATCAACGAGACGCAACAACTGGACGTCGACCAAAAACAGTAACGCCAACAACGAAATTCTTAGGTGGACAGAATTTTATTCTTACGCCAGTCATTCGACTTGAACATTTGCTAATTAAGAAGAAAGCTTGCGGAGGTGTGAAGAGATCTTACAAATCAAAAAACGAAACTAAAACGAATATTTCTTTAGGCGCACGATCATTCTACGTCATCGATACAGATAAAAAACAATTGATTGAAGTCGAAGCAAATTCGAAAGATGATTTAGAAAAGTAACGTGTTCGAAACGAATCATTTAAAATCAAATAAATTTCGTCTTCTTAACGATGATTTAGATGGTTAGAATGGATTGAAAAAGTTTGTAAACCGTTCGAAAAATTGAAATCACTCAGCTCGTCAAATCAAAAGAATTCAAATTCATCGATTTCATCTCATTCGAGTACAAGCACTCTAACACCTCGGTATTGAAACAATCTCTCAGCATCGTCTTCGAACACATATTGTTTCTTGTTAACTAGATCTGCAATTGTCGAAGAACAAGCCAATATTCAACTAGTCGAACCAACACAAGTGAAAATCACTGAAAAACAAACATTAATCGAAGACACGCCTGATTCATTGCTAAACGCAATTCTCGAAAAAGACAACGAATTAAATCGATTATTAAACGAAAAAGAAATGCTTCTCTCGCGTCTTCTCAACATTCCTCAAGATCAAGCAAAACACACGCCAGGACACGTAACTATTTTCAAACGATTTACTCCAACAAATTTAATTTTGTTTTTTTTTCATTTTCCAATAAATAGACTGCATCTGTTCAAACGACGAAAATAACTTCATCTATCGAGGCACTCACGAATGCTGCTAGTTATCGTAAGTCAACGAAATTTCAAATTCAGTTTGATGTTTCTTTTTACATCAGATAATCAAATATTACAAGCGATTAGTCAAACACAAAATCGAGCAGCTAAAGACAAGAAAATGACTCCAGTCGATTTTCAAAATCTATGGTCCCCATTAGCTCAACTCGGCGAACAACTATCATTAGCACTTGTAAATTCTCAAACATAGCAAAAAAAACAAAAATTTGTTCTATTATTCTCTTTTTTTATCTAGAGACTCTTCAATCAACAACCTCCAAGCACTACACCTGTCCAACGAACGAGTAGTAATTCAAGCACATTAACACTAACACCATCGATTCTCAGTGGAACATCACAAGTATCATCCGATCTAAAAGATTCTCTTTCCATGTCATCATTACATTCATCCGAATCGTTGACATCGGTTGCACTTCCAACACAATCGAATATCAATTCTGAAATATCCAATTATCAAGTTCAACTATCATCAACAACTAATCTCGATGAATCAATGAAATCACAAAAACTACACATGGCGCAAGAAATCGTCGAACGATACGACGAAGGCGTATTTGACGATGGAATCATCAGTCAAAATGAAGATGAGGAAACAAACAGTGACGATGAAGACGAAATCGAACATTTCGATTCGACAGATAGTTTTATGAATGCTGTTGAACATGCAACGAATGCTTTACAAACCAATTTAGATAGTTCAAATAATACATCAACCGAAGGTCAAACAATAAATGTCGATGAAGAATATGATAATATCAAATCGAACAATTCGTCAATTTCAAATGAATATGACAAGAATTTGAACAATACATCAAATTGAATGATAATCTACTTCTTATTCTTTTGGTGCTCTTTTCTTTTCTTTTTTTTCTCTCTCTCTCTTTTTGCCATGATTCTTTTTGTTTTACAAATTCTATGCACATTGATCAGACACTCAAAATTTTTTGATTATTATACATATATATATATATATATATTTCTATATATAAATTCACTCTATTTGCCTGTTCTTCTTTTTTTTAACGAGCTTTTAAACATGAAAAACATGGATTTGTTTTTTTTGCGTATTAAATTGATATTCTCCAGATGAAATCAAATCAATTTTTATGCTCCATATCTCTTCTGCTTTTTGTCAACAAACGAAAAACTAATTAAGATATTAGCCAAATACCAAAAGCAGATTTCTTTCTTGTATTCATTTTCTGTTGTTGTTGTTGTTGTTTTTTTTATAACCTGTATAGTTTGCCGATCAAGAGCATATTCATACTCACAACGAACCTATCATTTTTTTTCTCTGTAGATTCTCGCGCTGTTCAGGCACAGATCGTGTGTGTTTGTGTGCGAGAATGTTGATTATTTCGTTTCTTTTTTTTTCTCTTCTTCTTCTTTCTTTATACGTATATTTTTTGCTTGTTGCTGCCTTCCACTTTGTCATCAAAGAAAAAACAAATAATGTTCAAGTAATTGATTCGAAGCTCTTGACTGTTGTTTTGTTTTTATTTCTCTTGTCGTATTCCTTTATCATCGAAGGAGCATATGGAAATGCTTCAAAAAAAAATCAGACAAGCGAATTTATTGAATGGGACGAAGAAATATTTTTGTTTTTTTTTGAATTTCTGCACACACACAATGAAAAAGAAAAACAATGTTTGCGTTGATTTTTATCGAACCATTGGTTTCTGTCGATTGCCATTCATTGGTAACGAATCTTGATTAAATTGTTGTCCATAAGCACTACTCTGAGCCGAATAGTTCGATGCTGAACCTTGACCTGATCCAGTATCGTACACATTCTGTAAAAGAACGAGGATATCAATTTGAAAACGATATGTCTATGTTAGATTTACTCGTCTCATTTGTGCTTGTCGAAATGGTGTATTATCAAGATCAGATTGGAGGAGTTCTTTTTGCATACGTTCAAATCTCTCGGCTGCATCATCATAGATTCGATAGTTTTGATTCGATGGATTCATATCATCCATACCACCGGGATTGTTTGCGCCACGATTTAAATAGAATTCATTATACCAACTGTCGAATTCTACAGAAGGAGGAGGCGATCGGACGTATAAAATGTGTAGTTTAAGAAGAAATTTACCTTGAAGAAGTCGATTTTGATATTGTTTAACTAGATTTTGCGAATAGGCTATTTCAGATTTGAGATTTTTCCATTGATCATAATCGGCTCGATAAGTACTTTTAAGTTCTTGTAATTTAGCGATTAATTCATATTCTTCTTCATCGATAATTGTTTCGCCATTTTGATTCAAAAAGTCGCCCATTGTCAATCGTTCGTTTTTCTTTCGTTCAGCAGCAATACGTGTCGCGTCGATTTCCGCTTTGGCTTGATTAATCCGACGAGCTAATTCAGCAAATTGTTTCTTTTTTGTCGCCATAATTTCCTTGTTATCAAGAAAATTCTTATTCAAACTTGCGCCGTGCGTTTGTTTGAATTCTTCGAACGCAGCTTTTCGTTCAATCGGCGTGCTAAAATTCAATGAGTTGTGATTATGAAACGAGAAAAATCTATGATTTTGATTTACTTCAATTGATTATCCTTTGAATCGAACATGTCACTCGGCTCTTTGACACGCGAATATTGATCCTCATCGTTTGTTGGATGACGTTGAAGACCTACACTAGCCGATTTACCTTTCGCACTGATCGAGAAAGAAAAATTGAAATGAGAATTCAAACGAAATGATAAGTTCTTACATCGTTTGTTGAGCTCCAGATGTTTTCATATTAGATGTCGGAACAGTTGCTTGTTGTTTAGCTGTTTTGGGTAATGTTTCTTTGTTTGATCGTTGTTGATTCGAACCGAAATCATTCGTTGATGTCTAATACAGAAATTTCATTTTATTTTATTCTTGATTGAATATTCGATTTACCTTGTGAACATTTTGATAATCATAATCATGACGATCACGAGGTTTTCTATCTACATCTTTTTCTGTTGCACTAAGAAAAAAACTTCTATCGATGAAACTGAAATGTTCATTTCACTTACCGACACATCGTTCTCAATGTATTGAAAATTGCTATTGAACGAAGAGTATAAAGAGAGAAAAACATCAGAATGAAAATTACCTTGCACTTGTCGAAGATTTTTCACTTCGATATCATCGACTATTCCATCAACAAATCGTCGACATTGATTCTCAATTTCATACAATTGCTGTTCAGATAATGACTCGGCCGAATGGCTATTTCGACTGTTCACCGATGTATAAATGGCTAATTCTTCTCGTAAAAGTTTATTTTCTCGTTTGTAATTTTCAATCGCTCTAACCGGATCGATCATTTCATTGACAGTCGGTTCAGCTGGTACGCACATCATTCGACTAGCAAATCGAAGTGTCGAGACAGTTTCTTCTAAGTGTTGCATTTCCGGCCAAATATTGGCAATCATCACAGTATTACATCGTCCGCCGATGCTATCTTTCAATGCATGAGTCAATTTCGAACTTCGACAATTATGCGAATTGCTTTTCTTGTCCGATAGATTGAGAACAGCTTGCTCGAGAAATGACAAAGATTTGTTGATGAATGTTGCCTCACGTTTCGTCACACCTTCCGACTACAAAACAAAACGATATTCAGTTTTTAAATTAATAAAATCAATATTTTTGCAGTTTTTTTTTACATTTGTCTTAGCCAATCGTTCACTACCAGCTAAATCGACGAGATTCAATTTCGAAATTGTATATTTTTCATCCGATGATAACATCGAACGACATTCGATGAGAATTGTAAAAATACAATGCGATCGCGACGATTGTTTGTTTAAAACATGTTGACCAATAGCTCGATTAGTTTCACCTTCGAATAATAAATTCAATGCTTCTTCTTCGTTATTCGCCATTCGATAGGATAGACCTTTGATATAAACTAAACCTGAATCTTCGCCAATCGATAATTGTTGTTGTTGTTGTTGATAATCCGATTGATTATTTAGCGTTCGAAGCAGATCACACATTTGATCATTATAGATTTCCAAATATGCAATACGAACAGAAAACGAATAATCCTGTCGAGCATTGATTTCTTGATAGAGATGCTGCAATGTTCGAGGTATAATACCTCGATTTTGATAACTTTCAGTAAAACCTGTCATTGTATGCGTTTTACCTGCACCTGTCTGTCCGTAGCACATGATAGTTCCTACAAAAACCGATCGTTCAAGTAATTACAGTAAAAGAAAAGGCAAGAACAAACCATTGTAACCATCTAAAGTTCGATCGACAACGTCCTTTCCAATAGAATCGAAGATTTCCTCTTGATTGACACTGTGATGAACGCCATCGAAATGAAAAATCCAATCGTTAACTTTGTTATCAATGACAGTAGCCGATGGTGTTCGATGAATACTAATTGTCTAAAAGAGAATCATTTTGAACACAAATAAGTTGCTCGATAATGTCACAAACTCGATTATCTCGTCCAATTCCGATCATATCCGATGCGAAATTATTCGTTGGACGTATTCGAACATGGACTTTAACTTTATTTGATGTTCGCGGTGGCATTTTGTTTTTCGTCTTCTAAAAATCAAATGCAGTATTTATTACAGATTTCTATAGAAACAAAATCTTCTTCTTTTTTTGTACTTTATTTATTTTTCTTTTTATGACTAAATTTATAAGACAAAGTCGAAATCGTTCGAAATATTTGAATATCAATGAAAACGGCAAAATATCCGTCGAATCAACGAATGATCCGACGAGTCAATATCATCGAAATTATGTTCGTTTTCGTAAGAGTTCATCTCGATCGCGTTCGCGTGATAATTCTAAATCATCTCGAAATTATTCATTCATCGATTGTCGACAAAAACTCATTTTTCTTTTCCTACAAATACTCGTTCTCTTTCATCTATGTTCAGTCATTTATTTTCATCTCAAACAATCTCCATTCACCAGCAACTATATTCTTTTCACTTTAATTCTTTTCAATGTTCTAACTTATATTTCTATTCGATATGATACACGACAAGCTGAATACGGAAGTCTCTTATTAGGTGAAAATATCATTCTATTTCTCATTTGGTACGGTGGTCTTATTGGCGGATATATTGGATTGATTTTTGAAAAACATAAACATCTAAGAAGTCAAATATTTACCTCTCGATTGCGATTTCTCTGTCTGTTCAATGCAATATGGCTCTTTCTTGTTTATATTTCGTTGGTATCGAAAATGAATTTTTATTTATAGAAACTTCGAGAGTATTGATCACTTGTTCGTTTCTTCTACGTTCTGTTTTGAAGCCCAACTTGAGTCGTGAAAAGAAGAGAACATCGAACGAGAACTAACCATAGAAACGCCTTACTTACCGATCACATTTGAAAATATTATTGAAAGAAAGACAAAAATGTAATTGAGATGTCGCCTCCGTACATTTTTCTTTCAAAATATAATATACATGATGTCAAAGAAACTACATTCATGTAGCGTTTTGATAATTTCATGTCAACATCGATTTCATTAATTTAAAAATCATTTCCTGAAAAAATAAATTAGAAAAGTCATTCAAGGTTATTTGACTAATTTTATATCGTTTCGATTATGTCTCTTCTTGATTCAACTTGCTTTCCTTTTTCTTTTTAATATAAATTCACCTTGAAAAAAAAATAAGGAAACTCGTCTAGATAATTATAGATATCCCGACGGTTTCTCTTTACTTTAAATTATACTTAATATCACGTTTACCAATCAATACTATTCTTATTATTATTTCTATAGTTATTTACGATATAATAAACAGACAAAAATCGATACGTCGATCGTTAGAGACTAGCTGTTAAACGCAAAAACATACTCTATTCATTTTCATTCTTTTCCGTTAGAGAAGAAAAGTTCAAGCCCGTTTATCCTTAACGCCAGACGTTGCTTCTTCTTTTTCTTTTTTTCCCGTTTTCCGTTTGCTCATTTCCTCGACATATAACATGCAACAGAAAACCAACTCGGTAGCTGCACTATGAGCTTCACAGTATGAAAAAAGAAGAAGAAGAAGAAGCGCGGCCGAGCGGGAGAGTGGAGAGTAGAGAAAAAGGAAAAGAACTCGAAGATCTGTGTTTCATATAGATTTTTTTCTTCTTACTGGTTTACATCATATCAGCATACATTCAGTATTTTTGAATTTATAATTATTTTAAGGTTTATAATATTAAGAATTTGAGTTCTATTCAATTAGATATTAAACTAGGTTAAATTTATTACGATGGAATATTTTTTTCTATTATTTTTTATAATTGCATTTTTATCTTCGATTCAAACACAAACATTTACAAGTTAGTTAATAAAACGGGATTCGTTCGAGAAAAATCAATCGATCGGATTTTTCTGTTTTCTAGGAGAAAGTCCGTTTATTCTTCTTCGTTTGATGGATTTAAAATTACATGAGGTTTGTAATTCGATATATATTTCCAATCAACATTCATTCTTCATTGTTTGATCATGTAGTGGAGACCAAATATTTTGCATACAATAGAAAAAGTACTCGATTCCGAATTAAAATATACCGATGAGAAAAAAGGCGTTGCATGTAAAAAAATGTAAGTAAACATTTTCGAAAATAAACATTTAAGAAAATCTTTGTAGTACTTTTGAACAAGAGTCAGGGTATCCGAAAGAAGACGCACGTTTTCTTGACTTAAGTTTTCGAGGTATTTGTACGGATGACAAAGGCAAACAACATCAAATCGATAAAGATTTAATTACGAGTAAGCATTGGCATTATTTTCGAACAAAATACGATAAAAAAATTGATTATTTTGTGTAAATCATTGTAGAAGCAATTATTAGAAAAAAGAATGAAGTTAATAAAGCTACATCTCAAATTGTTTTTCGTATTGGCAATGTAAAAATCTATGAAAGAAATCGAAATAAATTAAATTTGATTATTATTCCTGCATCGATCGGATTTATTTTGTCTCTCACTGCTTTGACTTTCTTTTTACGTCGAATGAGGTAGAAGAAAATCCATTATTTGCAATTAAAAGATTTGTTTTATTTTCTTTTTCTAAAATGAAGATACCACCAAAAACGTCGACATATCGTAGCCGAATTACAAAAGAAAAAAGAAGCTGCAAAGAAAAAAACTTTAACAGTAGCAAATCTCGATCCGAATGCCAATGATAAACAACGTTTATTACAACTCGATCCAACTGTTGTCGGCAGTGCGTCAACAACAATGGGTAGTTCAAAGCAATTTACCAATGAACCAGTATCCGTTCGTGCGAGTGCTGGCAAACCAAGTGAACTTGCGTATACAAATCGTGAGTATCAAAGTTCATCATCATCGCCACCACCGCCTATACCGCCGAAAGACAATCGGCCACCTTATTACAATGAAAATCAACGATCATTGAAATCCAGTCGAGAACGTATGCACGTACCTTACGAAAGTGATAGTCGTTTTTCATCAACAAATACACAATATCCTGAAATGATTTCTATGCACGAACAAGCACCACGTGTTGTCGTTCGAACAGTACGAGATGACATTAATTTGCCCGTTTTTAATCAACAAATATACGATGATTCTGCACAAACATTTGTTTCAATTCCAGTTCAAATCGAACATAGTAATTTACATCAACGATTTGTTCCACCACCATATCATTCCGATCCATATTATCCCAATGTCAATTCATAATAAATGACAAATTATCACCATAGTTTCGTTCTAGTTGCCTTTTTGCTACCAAAACAACAACCGACACACACACAGACATTCTTCATATTTTTTTCTTAATTGTATTTTTTTTTCCTGAATAGTCATTTAATTCGACCGAGGATCCCTTGTTGAGTGCTCTTGGTGCGATTATTTTGATTAGAGAAAAAAATAAAGCGATGTTTTTTTTGTTCTTTGCTATGCGTTTATCAATGAACTTATTCTGTAGATTGTGTTCAAGCTCGGCGAGACTATCAACAAATATTAAATATTAATCAACTATTTTGCTTTGTGATTTACCAAGAAATTACTTGCTGTACGCACCAAGGGAATAGAATGAAAAGCAAAATAACACATTGTCATCAGTGGTTAATGTTCATTGTGTGGAAACGACAAAATATTTCTTTTAAAAATTGATCATTTCATTGTTTATTTATATTGACGTTTATAAAAAAAATAAAAATGTACTTTAAAAAAAGCTGATTATGAAATGATGTTAATTGCCTTTGAACAATATAGAAGAAAAAGCTCAAGGAAATTTCACAGATTCTCTTTTCTATCCTAGAAAAAATCATTTTCTTTTTTTCATTTCACATAAATTTATCATAAATACCTTTAATAATCCTCATCAAGTTTCAAGAATCAGATTTCAAAGACGATAGACTTGTCGCCACTTATGCAAACAACAAATGATAGTTGTTAGTCATGCGTTTATCTAATTTTCTGCCTAATGACAAGATTTAAATAGAATTTTTTTTTAATAGATGAGTGGATCTCTTTGTTAAAAACTAAGCAACATTTTCCTAGAAGGTTTTTTTGGATCCGTCATTCTTTTTTTCATTTAATTTAGAAAGTAATCTACAAAAGGAGCTATGAATATAACCGCTGCAACATTGTCTTCATCGTTAATAATACGAGCAACAGTCGAATATTTAGCATCGATTGTTACAATCGTTTTAAATACGATTTTTATTATTTCAATCGTACGTTTAAAATCTTTGCATACACCACAAAATGTTCTATTAATCAAGTAAAAAGAAAATAATTCAAATAAAATTTTGATTTGTTTCGGTTTTTTTAGTTCAGCATTCAATCTCATATGTTCATGTTTTACATTTCTTCTATCCGTAGCTATTGCAGTCTCCTATTCCAAAACCAATCATATCAACATGCATCTATGTCGTATAGCAGGTTATTTGATCTATAGTTTTTGTCATGGTACAATGTATTCCTATTTACTCTTGAGTATTAATCGTGTTTTACATATATTCTATCGAATAAATCGTCATCATTCAACAAGACAATGTATAATTATTCAAATAATTCTTCAATGGATATGTGCATTTCTTGTTCCGTCGATACCATTGGTTTTAAATCGAATAGAATTTCAACGTAAACCACGATTTTGTTCGGCATGTAAACCATTCTACATGACATTAGGCATATTTACGGGATTTTTTACGCCAATTATTTGTATAACAATATTTAATTTAATTATTTACTATCGTATAAATAAAGTTAGAACGAATACACATTCGACTTGTCGACAAAAACGAATACTAACATTCAATCAAATTCGTAAGAATAAAAAAACTTTTAAATTATTACGTCAATTCGCTGCATTCTCATTGGTAATCATTATTGGCTGGGGATTCTTTGCATTTATTTCAATTTTCGATATCAATGAAATTCTACCCGAAAGTGTCTATTTAATAACTCTCTCATTTCCATCGGTTTCGTTATTAATTATTACTTCAATGATTATCCATTGGAATAAATCGATTCGAAAATCGATGTATAAATTACTTCATATGAATTCTGAAACCAAATATTCAATATCAACAACAACTGTTCATTTTACACGTCCACATAGTTTAAACTATCGAGATTAGATTTTATTGGTCAAATTGATGATAATCTAAAATAATGTCAGGCGATTTGCTCCGAGTTAGATTGTTAATGATGACTACTGGCCGATAATAATGATGATCAACACGAGCAGTGTTCTTCTTCTGATGAATCAATGTAGACAATATGGAATGTGCGTGTGCGTGTGTGTATGTCTGTTAATTTGAGTTTGACCACTGATCGTTTACATCCGTTTGTTTCTGTCTTTTCCTCTGACATTCAACTTGCTCATATCGTAAACGCACATGATTATGTGCAAGTGTTGTAAACAAAAAAGTGTTGTTGTTCACTGTAGGATATCGATCGATCGATCGGTGATTGATTATTCATTTCTACTCGTGTTTTTTTTTCTTGTTCTTTGTATATCATTTCTATATAAACTTCAAGATTAATGACTTTCATCTTTTTCTTGCCAACAAATAATAAAACAGCAGTTAGCTAAATATGCAAGAAGGTAATTTGACTCGTGTACATCATCGATTAAAGAATAGAGAAACAATAATAAGCATATGACACCATCAGATAAAGAAAAAGAAAACGACAGTTAGTACATTTACATCCATCTGCAGATGCTTGACATTACATGGAATATGATTATTTGTCAAGAGAGTCTCTTGATTGGAATCGATCAGTGTCGTCTTTGTCTTATAGAGAGACACACACACACACACACAAAAAAGAAATCATTGCTCAGTGAAATTATCTCCTCATGTCATGCTATGTCATTTCTCTTCAACATAGTTAATCGTCTATTTTGTGTGTCTATTCATGAAAAACTACACTTGATTGTTCTGTTTTCTTTGCTCATTTCCTGAATGGCTGCGTACGCGATTGTCGAACACGCCAAATGCATACTAAAAAACTGTATATCATGCTGAGATGATCATTTCTCTTTTCGTATTATTATTATTATATTAAGAAGAAGAAGAAGAAGAAGGAGAGAGAAAAGAAAATGACAGATCTAAACCAATAGGAAAATCTTGTCGTTTTTATTCCATCGCACAGATTTCTGATTGGTGGACTGAACCAATCGGAGAGAAAAAAGGCAAAAGGAAAAACGAGAAGAAAATCATATTGATGCTCAATGAAATTACCACTTGTGTATATTCTATCGAACTCAATTCTTCAAGTATTTATTATTTTTCTAGACGTGATAACTAACAAGTGCAGAACATATATAGACATACAAATGATCGGCGGAAAACCTTTCGATGTTGAATCACTTCTACGTGATTGTGTTACGAAAAAGAAAAGACCTATACATGACACCATTCAATTGTACGATCAACAGCAACAACAAGCAACTGATCTCTCAATTGGAAAAGAGAGACTTCAACCTGGTTCGTATCGATTCATTGCTGAAATTCACATTGAAACATTGATGTATTTTCCTTTTCAAGACGAAGCTGGAGAATGTTCGAATAGTTCGACAAATAGTAGCAGTACAAGTATGAACATAATGCGAAGTAGTATTGATGCTTATCGACAACATTTATTCAGTGCTGCTAGTACTGAAGCAGCGAAATCATTTTTATTAACAATGAGAAATTTTGCAGCGTCAACAACATCAGCACCGATGATAACGGGCAATAATTCAAATATTCAAATGAAAAAAACGAAACGACGTTCGCGAGCTGCTTTTTCTCATGCGCAAGTCATTGAACTTGAACGACGTTTTGCACAACAAAAATATCTTTCAAGTACTGAACGAGCTGAATTGGCTACTCTACTAAGTGTAAGTCTGGACTGATGAAGAGAGAATGCAATCGAACATTTTCTGTTGATGACAGAAATTCTTCGAATGATTACAGATTTGAATTGACACACGCGAACTACATCGATAGATTATCCGTTTTGATTAAATAAAAATTTCTTTGTTTTTTAGCTTCAGGAACAACAAGTCAAAATCTGGTGAGTTTATATGAAGACATTGGTTTGCACTCATTTATCTTTCGATATTCTAGGTTTCAAAATCGTCGTTATAAAGCCAAACGAAAGCAATTACTCAGTCAAGTTAATTCAACAACAAACACACGTCATGCGCCTGTTACCGTTCTCGTCTACGAAAATCATCCATTCTCGGGCAATTCATCGTCATCATCATCGACATCATCTCGTCTCGTACATCACAAACCACCTTTGATGATTCCATCAATTAATCTTTGAGAACAAGAACATCAACAAGAGAACAAATAAACAAAAATCGAAAATTCTCATTTCTATTTATCTGTGTACATCGTTGTTTTGTTTGTCATTTTGCTTTCTTCTTTTGTTTGTGTTGTGTGTGCATATCAGTCAATATCATTGAGCAATCGTGTATCATCATTAATTTCATCAGTTTTAACATTTAAATGTGCCCGAGACAAAATCCCATTTGAATGCTCATTATTTCTCGTCATCGAATGAGATATTTCAATGAAATATTTCAATACGAATTCAATAATTAAGATACTGCTATAGAATGAAGCGGAGAATTCGCCTGGTACGAAGAAGATTTGAATAATTGATGTGGTAGTAAAATAAACTAAACGTATGAGAATACTATTCAATTGACAGATGCATTCATGAAGATGTTGATTGAACAGCATTGTTTCATGTAGAGATTGAATTGAAATAAATAGTTCGATTAAATGAAGAATAAAGAGAAAGATCTGTGAACGAATCGTACCGATGCATAAAATCGGTGGATTGAATTCCATATGTTTGATATCTGATCGATTACGCAACCATTTCAATGAAATTAACGACTGAACTACGATTAAAATAATAGACAAAGTAAGAACACCGGATCTTAGTGTACTAAAATCATGATATTGATAATATCGATCGGCATATTCATAGAAATTAGGTAATAAACGACCGATGATAATTATAACTAATAATAGATGTACAGTGATTTGATGAATTGAACACCATGTTGAATGAGTGATACCGTTGATAATAAGAAAATCATTGAGAACAAGACCAATGATGCCGAAATAGACGATGAAATGCGAGAGATCTGATAGAGGACGATTTGGTATTTGAGAATAATAACGTCTGCGATTGACGAAAGTAAGAATTAAAATAAAACTACCAAGTATAAGTACATGAAAAATTCGTCGAATTAGTCGAACATTTGCTGAGAAATCCAAGTGAATCAATTGTTCTGTTAGATTCAACGAATTGTTCGTTGAATTTATCATAATAATAATTGTTTTTCAAAATATCACGCGCGTATTTTTTTCAATAGAAAACAATATAAGTAACGTGCGTCCTCTACGTGTCAGATGTTTTACAGCCAATCATTAGCTATTATCTCTCAACCATTTGCTATTCGAAGGAAGTCGAGTATTACTAGAACGAAACCTCTATTCGAAAGAATCATATAAATTTTCGATCTTTTCAGATTTAACATCTCAGTTAAATATCGACTCGATCAATTGATCGATTGATATTCTCACGACAATTGCATAAGAAACTAACGTTCGTTCTTTTCGAAAGAATTTTTTCTCTTGTCTTTTAATTCAATGTTACATCAACGTCTTTCAAATGGTTTCTCATCCGGTCGGAAACAACAAACAGCTGTCAAACAAACCGTTGATCGACTCAAATCCAAAACATTACCTTCTCATGACACAATATCCCACCGAACTCATCCGTATTATTCATCTTCATCAGTCAATTCTAATAATCAGTTAATAAATGAAGATAATCATTGGTTAAAGTCAACAACGAAACTATTCGATGAAACACCTGAACTAGACCTAACATGTCAAGAAGAAATGCTCAGCGAAGCTCAATTACAAAACTATCCGACACAAGTTTAGAATGTTTTGAAATTGAAAACTAAAATAAAATCATCTTTTACTAGGCGTACGATCCAGCAGCTCCTCTTCCGTTGCCGGCCGTTCGAAAACGAACAGCAGTATTAAAAAAACAAACGACACATGAAATCGAAATGCTTCAAGATCCCGATGAAGATTTCATTCCGAGTGAATCAGAGGATGACGATGACGATGAAAACTATCTTCCGGAACATGATCGACGTCCCTATCATCGAACTAGTCATGTCAATAATGCGATCGGTCGAGGTTTACTTTCGATTGACTTAAAATCAAATTCGATTGATCGAAATTCTTCGTGTTTTAGGTCGTGGTCGAGGTGGACGTGGCCATTTGAATTCGACAAATACTCGTTTACCACCTTCGACACATTTTGTTCGACCACAACCTGAATCAACATCTCGTTCTCGTTCACAATTCTATTCATCGACAATGAATCATCATCGTTCGAATTCACTTGAAATCGAACTCGAACATACGTATGCAAGTGCTTTAACGCGTTATTACGGCACACGAAATGGTCAAGCACCGAATTCATCTGACTACGGAGATTTTCGTATAAGTAATTACGTGTTTTTTTATTGAAAACAAAAAGAAATTCTCGTTTTTGTTTTCTCTCTTGAAGAATGTTCGATCTGTGGTGAACAATCTTCAAATAATATGTCGTTTATTGCTCATTTATGTTCACATTTCGAAGACGATCTTAATTATATAAGTCCATTCGATAAGATCTATCGACAATGTTCTGTATGTCACGATGAATTTTCGACACCATTTCAAACATTGTTACACAAAGATCAAGAACATATGATTGAATTGAATGAATTTCGTTGTCGGATCTGTCAAGTCAATCATGCGGATCTAGTCGATCTATTTGCTCATTTGAATTGCGTACATGTTGGCGTTGATATGCCGTATTTTTGTGATCGATGTAATTATCGTTCATCAATGTACGAAGATTTAGCAAATCATATTCGTCAAGTATTCGAAAATCTTGTTATTGTTTCGTTTAAATTTTGTGTTTCTTTCTTTCTTTTCTTTCGAAAAGGTTCATAAAAATACCCAATATTTTTTCTGTCCTTATTGCTTTCAATCTGTCCATTTACCATCAATATCTGATACGAATATCTTAAATTCAACTCCAGCTGTTCATCATGTGATACTTCATTTCGATCGAATTGAAAATAGTAATAATAAACAACAACAACGTCGTACCGAATCGTCATTTAAATATTGTAATCGATGTATTTTACATGTGAAATCTCTCAAGGAACATTATACATATCATCATTCATTGAATACGAATTTCGACGGACAAAAAACATTTCTAAATAACGATGAGAATGATTATAAACGAACGAATTTTCAGCAAACAAATGAAAGTAAAACAAAACAACGATGATTAATTCAAAAGCTTGTTCGTTTTAGCATTTACTTATGGCATAAATCGAATCAAACAACTGCCTGTCGCCACAATACGACGTCGACCAGCAACATCGAATCATTATGAACCGATTCATCTTAATAATCGATGGTATACACGCCGGTGATTGAGTCAACTCTATTCACATATCTCAGTTAAAAGAAATTTGTTAGATAACATATTATTATTCATTATACCAAGTACGAATCTTTTTTTTGTATTCGATTTTGAATGAATCGATGGTTGCTTTTTCTAGGACAAAAAAAATCTAACCAATGCCCATTATCTTTCTCTTTGATTTTATCATATTAAAACCAAAAAAAAAGCAAACTTTAGTGTTCTTTGTACATTGATTATTTGTTTGTTTTTGTTATTTGTTTCTCTCTTTTTTTTCTTCTTTTGTCAGGTTAATATTATTTGCCGTGCAAATAATTTTCTATGTGATAATTAAAAGAAAAGAAAGACAGGCGTCAACTGTGTGTTTTTTTTGTTATTTTTATTTTCTTTTTTTTGCCAAAACAAAAGTATAGATAGTATTCGATCTACAAGATCAAATGTGGATGGACAAGAGACAAAATAATGTACAATGTTAGACAAGTTTTGTTGAATTCGATCTGTCGAGAAGAGAACTATCGTATTGTTCACCATCGTCACTTTGTTTTTCGACTAGAATAAGAAATTGAAATTCAAGATAACAAAAAAAAAACGAATAATGTTCAATTACGATTTTCATCTTCATCGTAATATGTTGCTTTGATACCATCGACAATATTTAAATGATCTCGTTGTAAATGATCTTTCATTGATGAAACATGCAAAGTACATTTTCGGCAATGTTTAAATTTCGATGATATTGTTCGACCTTGATCGACTTTATTGAAATGAAGTAATAAATGTTTGTAAGCTAATGTTCCATTTAAAATTGTCGATGAATTCGCCATGAATGGTAATTCAATGGAATGAAAACAGTACGGACAAAAGAAATATCGCGTACTTTTATGTACTTCATCGATATGATAGATCATATCAGCGTGCATCGACGTACGAAATGAGCAAACTTCGCAGAAATAGGGCATTTCTAAGCCACAATGGCAAAGATTTAAATGTGCGATTAATTCTAAAAGCGAATTATGTGTTTGTTCGCATATTCGACAACGATAATCATTTAATTCAAGCATATGTTTATCATCGATATGCATGGCAAGAAAATATGGATTCGAAAATTCTGATTGACAATGTGAACATTTGGTATTGATTTGTTCGAACGGTGAATTTGTATTCGGTTGAAATTGTTGTGCAGGAGTATTTTCATCATTTTGCTGCTGCTGTTGTTGTTGATCGAAATGTTGACATAGATGGGTGATTAATTGAACGTTATTATCGAATAAAACATTATCACATAATGGACATTGACAACGAAAATCACCGTAATCGGACAACGGTAGATTTCGACCGGGTTTTTGTCCGTAATATTTCGATAATGCTCGTTTATATGTATGTTCAAGTTCGACTTCGAGACCTTCTTCTCGAGTTCTGACTGTGCCAGGTTTAAGACGTGGCAACGGTTGATCACGTGGATATTGCGTCGTAGCATTGGGCGCAAAAGCTGGCTGAAGAAACGGTATCATCGCTTTTCTTGTCGGTTCAGGTTTAACAAATTGTGTTGGATAAAATTGTCCACGTGTTGTCGATCGTTGTTGTTGTTGAAGATTTCGATAGGAATTTACATGATTATTACTATTTCGTTGATACATCGATGAATGATTGTTATTGACTGTTGAATGTGTTCGTTTTGACCATGGCAAACGATCGTCTTGTTGACGATTGACCCAATCCCGATCACGAATGTTATCGTCTTGATCGGCTTCATCGAGATTCCAGTCATCGAACTCATCGAGTTCATCGGCATCGTCCGCGTAATTCGATCGAAAAGCTGGACGACGTGTCGAAGAATTCGTTGTTGTCGTCGTCGTTGATGGCGGATAACGAGGATGTAAACGAGGACGACCAACAGGATTACGTGGTTTCACTGTTAAACCATTTGTCGTATCCGTACGATCGAGAGCTTTAACCGGACAATGTTTCAATTGAACTTCAGACAACGGTTCATCCATACAATTCATATTCAAATCAACATCGGACAATTGTTTCGATTCATTGATTGTATATCGATTATTTTCATCGAAATTCTCGCCTCGTATCGATGGCGATGGTGAATGTATCATCTGTTGTTGTTGTTGTTGTTCGTATTGATGTTGTCGATTGTTCGTATTACGATAGGACATTTGTGAATATTTAGTATTGATGGGCGTTGTTTGTTTGGCACGAATACTTGCCATGTCCGATCGAAAACGTTTCATTGATGGTGAGAGTGAGTTCATTTCATTAGAATTGCGTTTATCTATAAGCGAACGAGAATAACTAGTAAATAGCGAGGGTACAGCATCAGATCGTAAGGTCGCAGGTCCTTCGAAATCACTTGGAGTAAAATGTTCTCGACAAACTTTGAATGTTGATGTTGTTGGCGAAATTTGCATGCTCTCATAGCCACATATGTCAAGCCAACGACGTGCAACTGTTGAATCACGTGGAATTTTATATAATTGTACACGATGACGACGTGCAACATAATTATGAATACAACCTTGAACATGACAACGATTTGTTAGTTTATTTTCGGACTAGAATTCGATTGAGATAGATAGATTGCAAAAAAAAGAAAGAAGAGAGAGCATTGCTTACATTCTCTTGATGATTTAACAGTGGTTTAGTTAGTGCGAGTGTTGAATGAGTTTTGCTATCATTTGATTCTTGCGTGGATGAATTATTGGTCGGTGCTAAACGTGCTTTTACATGGCTACTTTCTGAGTTCATTTTTAATATCGGTTCTAATGTTCGACTATCCAAATCGGGATTACTCGTATGAAATGTAATGTTCGTTTTCTTTATTGATTTATCCGATTCTTGTAATTTATCTTGATAAGCAATCATTTTATAGAAAACTTCCAAATCGAATAATGTTGGCAAAGATTTCGGTTTGAGAACTTTCGTTCCATTGCCAACATAATCAAAACAAGCTTCTTCGAAATGTTGTTCACATACATGATGAATATGTGACGGACGTAGATCGGTACGCATCGTATTTTTATACCAAGCAGCTGCAATATTTGGCACATGTGCTGGCACGGAAAAATACTGTACAGACGGATTTGTTTGAATTCCATTCGAACATCCTTGTACGATACATAATAATAATTCATTATGATTTAAATGAGTCCTGAAAACAGAAACAAATGAAAAAACGATTTAGTAAAATGAAACAAGTTTGTGTTTTTGTTTTCTCGAATGATTGGTAGCTAAAGACGTCGACCATTTTCGACTTACATCCCACCGCGTTGTTGCTAGCTTGAATACAACAACGAATAGTAAATTAGAACTAGCAGTGGACACTGGCGTGCTCCGTCGGCGATGCAGAAGCAGTGGCGCGAAGGAAATATGCAACGATGGGGGACTTGAATGGTCGCACCAGTAGAGAGGCACGAAACCTTCGAGTAAATGTGGTGGATAAACGATGTCGACGACGATAGACACACAAATACAAAACAGAAGAATGAAAGAAATAGACAAGAAGAAAAAAAAAAGTGCAGAGAGAAAAAGAGAAATAAACATGTAAGCAAACAAAATGAGAATAACACGATTCTTTCTTTCTTATATTTTTCTCTTTCTTTTCTGTCGTTCGATGTTCGTTTCAAATTGAACAGAATAACGGACTAGCCAACACGAACATCAACTGGAAAACAATGCTAATCATTGAACTTGTTGTGTTTTCCTTTCGAATGAAACACAAGGACTAAAAATAGAGAAAGACCATCTCTCTTTCTCAAATGATAATTATCGTTAGATAAGAATAGTATATTGATATGGGCAAAGAAAAACGAAAGCAATATGTATTTTTATTTGTTATCAGTTGATATCGAATGAAAATGTTTGACATAGTTGAGAAAAAATGGAAGATAATATTCCGGTATGAATGAACGTAACCAATTGAGAAAGATCGAATCGTTTCGATTGAATATGTCGTAGATTTCGCTGAGATCTTGTCGAGTTAAATGATGATGTTGAAGAATTTCGTTGCATTCGTGATCGATTCGATTCTCGGAGGATTTAAATGGAAATGGAAGAGACGAGAGAAAATGACGAATTTTTGTGAACAAAGAATTCGATTTAGGTGAGGCTTGTTGGAGAATTAATTGTCTTAAATTATCAATCGAATTTTTGAGATTTTGAATGTCTTCATTGATATTCGGTTGCGAATTGTATTGTTGTGCATCTTAACATGATAAAACATTGAATTTTTACGTGAAAATTAGTCGACAAATCGTACTGAAAGATTTATTCTGATATGTAAATTTTCGTTTTGATCCATTTGAAGAGTTTGATTGTTGTGATAGATTACTTGAAGTTGTATTCAATGATGAAACTGATAAAGATGTTGATGATGAGGGTGATGAATCGAATTTTTTTCGTTTTACACTTAAATAAGAATGAATGGAATTCAATCGTTTCTTTTTTTTCGATTTCTTTTTCTTTGGATATTGAATTCGACAATCGACTTGTAATCTACTTAGACAGCAAACATCTGAATTGACTATTGCTCCTTTTTGTTGTTGAATATCGATCTGTGGATGTGGAAGATTGTTTGTGTCAAATGGACAACAAGGTGTACATGTTCGAAATGCTTTCGAAGCTATTAATTGCGAATGACTATCGTTCATGAACGAAAGAGAAAAAGAAAAAATAATCTATATTCGTTATACTTGGCGCTTAAACGTTTTCGAACGTTCTTATTCATCGTTTCGACCTATTTGTATGTGTGTGTGTGTTTTTTAAGATTTTATCATGGCTCCCGGTCAGAAAAAGCCACAACCACAACAACAACAAAATGGACAGAAAAAGAAAGGATATAATCCTTATAATAAATTTAAAAATCGACATTGGAAAAAGAAAAACCCGAATGACGAAAATTCATCGAGACCTAATAACGATGGAGAATCAAATCAACAACATTCACATCCATTACCAGCGAGTCCAACTAAAATCGTTCAAACACCGATTAGTAATAAATATTCAGATGATGTTGTTTTTTTACTCTTATCGTAATCATGATTTCTATTTAGTAACTTATATCGATATAACTGAACAACCAGAACGATATCGTGGCTGGTCACTTTATTTTCCTGATACGAGTCATTTTCTTTTCTGATTATCAATGCTAAAATAATTTTGTGATTGTAGAAAAAGAATCCGATCCAAGTTATCTATCAGTTTGTCAATTATTTGAAGATTATTTCGACCGAATGAAAGATCTTTATGATTATGTAAGTTCTTTTCTTCTTCGTTTTGGTTAATTTATTCTATTCATTAGGCTGAAATCGAACAAAAACAATCGTTTACTATTAGCTATAAAGAAGTGTTAGATGATGATGGTAAATATCAATAAAATTACACTCGAAAACATTCTTTTGTTTTCTCTATTTGTATCGAATAGCTTTTAAAGATAAAAAAGATACGTGGATACTCTTTTTTTCCGATCAAAATGAAATTACAATGCGAATCATTGGTTTAGCGATGCATCAAGTAAAAATGAGATTGAAATCGAATGAATGATTTTTTAGTTTACTGAAAATGTTTAGCGTATTGTTGATGAACAAGAAGAAAAAGATCGTCAAGCAGCTAGTGATTGTCATCATCCAACAGTTCCACTCGTTAATCTACCGATTATACACGCTCGTTTAGTGAATTTCGAACCAATGATTGAATTAAAAAATGTCAAAGCACAAGCTTATGGTTTCGTCTTTTCTTTTGCATTGGTTTTTCACGCTGAGTTATTTTCTATAGGTAAATTCGTTTCAATTCGAGGTGTTGTCGTCCGTGTGAGTAATTCTCAATGTTTGGTCATTCGTCTTGCGTTCGAATGTTCAACATGTCGACATACATTCGGTGTAACATGTGAAAATGGTAAACATACCGAACCAGATCGTTGTCCAACACCGGGTTGTAATGGTCGAGCATTTGTTCAACAACGTTCACATCCATTAACAACGATTATCGATTGGCAAACAATTCGGTTAGAATTATTTAACAAAAAAAAAGAATATAAACACGAAGTTTTTGTTATGTGATAGATTGCAAGAAGTATCTGCTGAAGCATCGAAAGCACCAGGTCGTATTCCTCAAACGATCGAATGCGAATTAACGAATGATCTTGTCAATAGTGCAATACCTGGTGATGTAGTTGTAGTATCTGGTGTTGTGAAATTAATCGCTGATGATAATGGTTAATGACAGGAAGATTTTAGTTTATTAGATAAATTGTTTCGTTTTTTTTTCAGGTGGCTTACGAAAAACATCGGATCAATCATTATTACAAGTTTATATTGATGTTAATTCAGTTGTTAATCAAAGATTGGGTGTTTCTGAAGGAGCATCGAGCGGAAATAATCTAATGAATACAATGGATTTTTCTCTATTTGATTTGTATGGTATCCAACAAATTCAACAGCAAAAAAATGTTTTAAAGTAAATCGAATTAAATTACATTTTGAGATTATTTATTCAAAAACATCGTCTGTCTGTGCGTATTATAGACTTCTTGTTCATTCACTTTGTCCAAGTATCTATGGACATGAACTTGTCAAAGCAGCACTTTTAATGGCTCTATTCGGTGGATTAGTTCGTGGTGAAGATGGAATAGTAAATCAAATCTATTGATATGCTTTTTTTACTCAATAAAATTTTCTCATCAATCTAGTCGCATATTCCAATTCGTTCGGATCCACATATACTAATCGTCGGTGATCCCGGTCTTGGCAAAAGTCAATTGCTTCATGCTTGCATCAGTGTTGCTCCACGTGGTACTTTCATATATATTTTTCTCGTTTGTTTTCTCTAATGAATTCTGATTTCATCGAAGGTGTTTATGTTTGTGGAACAAGTTCAACTCAATCTGGTCTAACAGTAACATTACATAAAGATAAGGATGGTGAGTTTATGTTAGATGCTGGCGCACTTGTCATGGCTCATCAAGGCTGTTGTTGTATCGATGAATTCGATAAAATGGTTTCTCAACAGCAAGTTCTACTTGAAGCTATGGAACAGCAATGTGTTTCGATAGCTAAAGGCGGAATTATGGTTAGTATACCAGCACGAACTTGTGTTATCGCTGCAGCGAATCCAGTCGGTGGACATTATAATAAAGCAAAGACAGTTGCTGAAAATTTAAAGTTCGATTGTATTCAATCGATTTTCATCATGATTTCTGTTTTGTTTTTTTTGGCTTTGGTTAGATTGAAAGGACCAATTTTAAGTCGATTTGATCTTGTTTTTATTCTTATTGATCGAGCTGATGATGAACTTGATTATCGTTTATCTGAACATGTTCTTGCTCAGCATAATCGATCGATACGTTCATCACATAATACGAGTACAGCTTCGAATCGAACTGATTATGATATCGGAGTTGCTAATCCTCAACAAGGAAATCGAAGTCAAGCGACATTAACAGGAGCTATTCCATTGTTAGATAGTTTACGTCTTAAACCTGGCGAAACAATCGAACCAGTTGGACCGGGTCTCTTACAAAAAGTAATTTCATTTGAATTCCAATAGAACTAAACTAAATATTTGTACATAAATAGTATATTGCCTATGCACGACGATATGTCAAACCGCGTTTAACATCTGAAGCAGTTGACATTCTGAAAAAATTCTATTTCGAATTACGTCATGCTCATCAACGAGACGGTTCAACACCGATTACTCTACGTCAACTTGAATCTCTTATGCGACTAACCGAAGTATGGTTTTTTTTCTCTTTAGTAAAAAAAACGTCCTCATTCGAATTTGATCTCTAACAGGCTCGTGCCAAACTTGAATTACGTGAAGAATGTACGAAATACGATGCTCTCGAAGTTGTACAAATAATGCGAGCAAGTATGATCGATACATTGACAGATGAAAATGGTGAACTTGATTTTACACGACAACAACATGGCTCAGGAATGAGTCGATCATCTGATGTTTGTTTCAACTTGTTTTTTAGTTATGAAATTGATTTATGCTGATTTTAGTTTAAAAAACTGATCAATGCTATTCGAACTGTTTGTGAAAAGAAGAAAAATACATTATTTTCTACAACGGATCTCAAACAATTGGCAACAGTTCGTATTTCAATATGAATCATTCAAAGAAATCAAATCTCTTTTTTGTTGTTTTTTTCTTATGACTCATTAGGATATTAAAATCAAAATGGATCGTTTCGATGAATTACTCAGTAAACTCAATGATAATGGCTTTTTATTACGAAAAGGTTCTGGTTTATACCAAGCTTGTTTAGTCGATTAGTTCTTTTTCGATATTTATTTGTCATATATATATATAGAACTCTTTTTCTTTTTAAATCAAATGAAATAATAAGATGCTTTATGAATAAACACTGTGTATAACGCAAGGAGTTTTAGTTAAATGTTATGAGGATTAAAAGATATATCGTCAGTATTTTGAAACTTAGTTACCGCACATTCAAGTCTGAAAAACTTATCGGTTGGGTGTCACGATTCTCTACGCTTATTTTATCTTTTTCTTCCTTTTTCTCGTTTCAATATCAAATGCAAAGAAAAAAAACAAATCTATATGTAAAATTGTTGATGAATAAAGGTTAACATTAACTGATCAAACACGCCCAGAAAATCGAAAACGAGACGAACGAAAAAGAGAGAGAGAGAGAGAAAGAGATTTAATTCATTTGAATATTTCTTCTTCGATTCGAATTACACCGTTGGTTTATTTGGTTAGTAAATTGACGAAAAACTTCGTCTTCATTTCGTGTCAAACATGTCTCGAACGCCGAATAGTTATCAATATCGTTCAAATCGATTATCATACGAAGTCAATGCTTCACGAAAAGCTATCTATCGCATACGAACACAAACAGATCAAGAACGAACACAATTTATTATTCAAACGTTTACTCAATTCTTCGGTGACGGCATACGAGACAATCCAACAGCATTTCGTGGTCGTTTTCGTAAAATGTCTGCAACACCATTCAATTTCTATCGTGGTTCAGCTGTTCTCTTCTATCAAGATTTAAAAGTCGATCAAGATCCGTACATTGCTCGAAACAATGCTGCTGGACAAATTTTTATTCATGTAAATAATGAATTCCTTTCGAAATCAATAGAAAAAGAAAATCGAGTTCGTTTCAGGGTGATTTACACGCAGAGAATTTCGGCACATATTTAGACAACAATGGTATATTGAATTTCGATGTCAATGATTTTGATGAAGGTTACGTCGGTCCATTTACATGGGATGTTAAACGTTTAATGGCTTCGGTTAATTTATTATGCTATTCGAAAGGTTTTTCTGATCCGGAAATCGAACATATTTTAATCGTTCTCGTTGAAGAATATTTAAAACAAGTCTATGAATTTTGTAAACATGCAAAAGATCAGTTTGCATTAACTCTTCGAAATACAACGGGCAAAATTAAAAAGTTACTCAACGAAACTCGAATTAAATCTCATGTTGCACATTTAGATTCGATGACTGTTATCGAAAATTACGAACGACGATTTACTCGTTCGAAATATGCCGAAGATGTCGACGATAATCTACGACATGATCTCATGCGAGCCTTTCAAAAATATTTAGAAACAGTCCCAGAAAATAAAAAACAAACCGAACAGGGTTATAACTCCGGACAAATAACGTATAAAATCAAAGATATCATCGCTCGATCATCGCCAGGCATTGGCTCAGCTGGTAAAGTTTCGTATTCGTTTTTAGTCGAAGGTCGATCGGAAACATTGGAGAACGATGTCGTTCTTTATATGAAACCAGCACAGAAATCTGCTGTTTCCTATGTTGTTCATAATCCAACATTGGACGAATATTTTAAACATGACGGATTACGAACGGTCTTATGTTCGTATGCAATGCAAGCATCGACACCGAAATGGTTGGGTTATACGACGTTAGGCTCAACGCCGTGTCTCGTAGATGCTGTAACAGCTCATTCAGAAGATTTAGATTGGTCGGATATCAATGATTTCAAAGATGTTGTCGAAGTTATTCAATATCTCGGAAAGGCAATGGGTAAAACTAAAATATCAAACGAATGTTTTCATTTCCTTTTTTTTTTGTTTAGCGAAAATTCATTGTGTTGCCGATGCTGATTGTTTGAATACACCGAAAGATATCGCGTGTTTACCATTTTCAATTATACCGAGAGATACTGAACTCACAATTCGAGATGCTATTCATGGACAAGACGATGAATTCATACAAGACATGGTGGAATTTGGCATGGTGAGAATATTAGTTTTCCTCTTTTTGTATAAATATGATGAAGTTATTTTTAGATTTACGGTGAACAAGTACGACGCGATCATCGTCTATTTTTTGAAGCTTTTCGAAATAATCAAATTCCTGGCTTGTAAAATAGAACAAAAGCTTGATTAGTTCGTTTGCTTTCCGCTAGACTATTTCTCGTCTGATATAGACAAATCATGTTTAACAGAAGAAATAATAACATATTGTAATACAGCTATTAGTATTTCGAGAAACAAAAAATATGCTTTTCCTTTGAATACACGACTGAAGGTTTGACAAATAAAATGATTTATGATTCATTGATTTTGGATACTAATCGACAGGGTTTCATGTAGTTTAGGTTTTCTATACAACGTGTTTGACGTCACAACACATGACAAATTAAGTATGTTTTTCGTACTACACACCTACATAACTATCAATTTATTGACGTTATTCGAATGTATAAATACAAAGATAAAATATACATTGATTCAGTACACAAGCCATTTGATTGTTTGCTTTTTTCAATGGGTCTCTTCGGGTATATTGAAGCTGGTATGTTTCTTTACAATGCATACAATGATGGGAAATTTGACCCGATGATTAATAAATTCGCTCAAAACTATCCAACAATGTACGGTAGAATAGGCGATTTTGTGAATGGTCCTTCTCATACAACAACTTATTCGACTTATGGTTATACTCCAGCACGTACTGGACATGCTCGACGATAAATTCAATGTCAAATTTTTGTATTATGTTGTTAAAATAAATTAATAACAGTTTATTGGTTTAGTAGAGAAACTACGATAACTGTCTTGTCTGTTCTTCTTCTTCGTTGATTTTTCTCATTTTTTCATGTTTATAGTGTAATTATTTTTGTTATATTATAACACGACGCAATATAGTGCAAAATAGAAGAGAAAAAACAACTAATTTACACATCAATCCAGAACATTTAATATTACCAGTAACAATTTTTACTATACGAAAAGCAAGATTCTATTTATTTCTTGAAAAGACACAATTATGCAATCACAATATTTTTTTGTATCTACGAAATGCATAAATGAATATAATATTAATTGAATCCATTATTTTTTAAATCTATTTATAAATTAGTTAAATAGAAATACAAAGAAACTTTTGTTGTAATTATTGCAAATCGTGTTATCCGCCGCATGTTACGGAAATAGATTATGTGAACGAACAACACATATGAAATCCGTTCTTATTTTCTCTGCAGTCTTCTTCATGTCATCCAAATCTCTCTCTCTATCAATCTACGATCTATCTTATTCTAGAAGTAGACAGAGGCGATGCTCTCGATGTTCTTTGACCGAATTGCTCTTTTTTTCTTTTTCTTTTTCTTTTTCTT
>ERZ778026.1201-NODE-1201-length-34360-cov-9.762892_pt1 | contig 34360 bp, 38 predicted proteins | sample MGYA00375756_ERZ778026 | MGnify/ENA primary metagenome ERZ778026 (study PRJEB29350, sample SAMN05389820) | bioreactor metagenome | isolation source: Ammonium sulfate bioreactor | place: South Africa: University of Cape Town | collected 2014-02-18 ... | reverse complement strand
TTTAGAGGTTTCCTCAGGTCCCGAATTGCCAATTAAATACCCTTTAATCGGGAATCGCGGCGCGCACCGAGAGAGAACGTGAGCTCGTGCTGACAGCGGTAAAGCGCAACACAATTGGCGCAGACGTGTTGGAAGAGCTCCTCAACGGACTGCGCAACCAGCGCCCAGCCGAGTTGCGAGCTCAGCTGCGCGAACGCGAGCTGGTCACTGACGCCGACAAGAGTGAGCAGATTGAGCGCCTCGGCAACGTGTTCCGCGAGGAAGCAGCCGCTGTGGCAGCTGCTGCGTCCGCGTCTGTATCGAGCAAAGCTGACGCGAAAGGTGAGCGGAAAAGCGCTTCCAAACGTGCGCGCACGCGGCGCAACGCGCTCAATCTGTCGAGCAAAGTCCTGCCGCAGTCGCTCGAATTCCACGCCTTCAGCTTGCTGGACACTTCTGCCCTCTACGAGTTCAGTCTGGCGTCGTTCGACTGCTGGCAATTCATCGCCGAGTATCTCAAACGCGCCACGTGCATCTCTGTCCCGGAAAATCCGCTTGCGTGCACGCTTCTGCCGCTGCAGCGCTGTGTGGCGATTCGCGAGCTTCGCATCGCCGACCATGTGCCGTATCACGGAGAACTGCTGCAGGCGCTACTTCGGCGCAACCCGTCGCTGCAGCTGCTGCACACACGCGATACGCTCCACACAGCCGCCGTGCGCGCGCTGGCGGCGAACTGCTCGCAGCTGCGCGGACTTCGCTTTCACAAGCCCGCGGAAGACGACGCGGATGATGACTTCGAGGAGACACTGGCCGAGCTTGCGCGCGCCTGCGGAAAATTGCACACACTCTGCTGCGCAGCGAGATGAGTGAGAGGGACGACGGCGCCGTGCCCTGCTCTCGGCTCATGTGAGCACGCCAAACCCTTGCATTCTGAGGCTGAGTGTGTGTTGTTTTGATTTCTGTTCAGTCGCTTCGCTGACCCGACTGGACGCGAGCGTCGGCTTGGAGACCTTCCTGGCGCTGCGCAATGCGCCGCCGCTGAAGCGACTGCAGGTCAAACGCGCAAGCTTACATGCGTACAGGCCATTAATAGTTGCGGTCGCTGCTTTGCAGACGCTGAACCTGCTCTTTGACTTCGACCCGCCCGAAGATGACGCGCTAAGCGATGCCTACCTACGCTCCACCGCCAATCTGCTTGCCCCGCTGGCGAGCTGGCTCGCGCGGCTGCCGGCGCTGCTCACGCTGGGCCTTCGCGGCCTCGACGCGCCACCGGTCGACTCGAAGCTGCTCACTGGCATCAAGTGGCGCCTGCCCACCGTCACGACGGCCGCGCTGTCCAACTTTGTGCCGATGCTGGACCTCACCGCGCCCGCGCTCACTGAAGTCGATGCCGTCATTCTGCCTGAACCAGTCGCTAGCCTGCGCAAGCTGACGTCGCTGCATCTCTCGCGCGGTCTCTCGCCTTCCGCGGCCTCGCGACTGGGCCGCAACGCCAAAGCGCTGCGATCGCTCGACGTGCTGTTCATGCCGACGCTTGTGCAGCAGCTGGTCATGTTGCCCGCACTCGAGCGCGTCAGCATTCGCACCGACCGCGGCAAGGCGGAGGAAATGGTTTATTTTCCAATGGCCCAGCAGACGCAGCTCACGCTCCGCTGCAGCGCGCGGCATCTGCAGGAGCTGGTCGAGGGAGAGGTTGGTTCAAGAACCTTCGTTCGCTCGACATCGCAACGGAGGATGTCTTCATTTCCGACTGGAGCACGACCATCAGCTTCGCGTCCTGCGCCTCGCCGCTCCTGCGATCGTGTTTGCGCGCTCGGTGCGCGAAGACCGCAAACCGCGCGGCTGGCACCTCGAAGAGCTCAGCATTCGCGGCGCAGACACGTTTGGTGCGGCTGACCTCCACAATCTGCTCGACGGAATCGACACCGCGAAAGCGGTCGCGAGCAAGCTCCGCATCTCGCTCAAACTACCCGCCCGAAACCGGTTCGCGGGCGCGAAAGTGCTGTCGGACGCGATCGCTGCTCGGCTGCCGCAAGCGGCCGAAGGCGCGGAGAACGTCAAAGAGTCGCCGGTCGCAGCCGATGAGGACCCTGAAGACGCAGAAGGCGGGGTCGAGGGCGATGACGGCGCAGAAGGCGATGAGTCAAACGCAGACGAGGGCGACGAGTGACTCTCGCGGTTGATTGGCGGTTATTCGTATCGCGGAGTTGTTTTCGCGGGTTAACGTTTCCTTCGATAAATGCAACATGGTTGCAGCATTGATATACATCTAGTCTAGACAAGAGCTGCGTGTGGCAACGATCGGTTCAAATAAAGTTTGCAACTCGAACCCTCCCGCGTAACTTCAAATAAAGTTGACAACTCCAACCCGCGGCACGCGCGCTCGATGAAGATTCCATATTGTCAAATTCATGGTGGATTACACGCAAGTTCGCACGATCGCGACAAGGATTCGCGCGCGCAAATAAACCCGAAACCAGTTGAACCCGCTGTCTCTCGGTGCTCACTTCGAATTCCAGCGCACGCCGACCAGTCAACAAACAGAGCCACGTGCAAGAGTCACGTGCACATCGACGCATCGTTCTCGACCGGCTGCCAGCCCATCAGCGGCTTGTCCATTTGCTCGCAGATCCCGCTGGCCGCGGTCGGCAGCTGCAGCTTGAACGGCGAGCGAGTCGAATCGCCCTTGTCGCCCAGCAGCTCGGCGAATGCGAACGAAAAGAACTGGGCGCGCAAGGCACCTGCATCCGACAACGGACTCGAAGGGCGACCGCGACAATCGGGAGCACCAGTGAGCTCGAGAGCGTGCGCGGCCGCTTGACTCTGCCCGTCCATCATGACGCGGGCAATCGCCTCGACCAGATTCGGCGTGCCAAACGCGTACGCTGCGAGCTGGTAGGTTACTCTGAGCGGTCAACAAAGGAGCGCACCGGCCAGTCCCGTGCAGCCTCGCGCGAAATGGTGGCTGAACGATCGCGTTGGCGGCGACGCGAACCGCTTCTCTCCGTCCATCTCCAGGTACTGGACACAGCGCTGCACGAAAGCAAGTGCGAGCGCGCGCGGACCTCGTCGGTGGCCACGGCGACGAGCTCGCGCCCTTGGTGCGCATCCATGCGCTCTGGCGGACAGGTACGTTCAAATCACGACTCTGCGCGCGCGTTTGCGACACACCCAGCGAGTACTTGCGACCGTACCACGAATCGAGCCGCGCCTCGAGATGGACAGTGACGTCGGGCCCGCTGCCGCCACCAAAACGCAGGTGCAAACTCTGGCCAACACAGCCACAGTCGAGAACGTGCACTGACAGCTAGCAGCGGCCACGCACAAACGTGTCGTGCGACTTGGTGCGCGGCTCGCTGCGCTTGATTTCGCGATCCGCGCGCAGCAGCACCACGTGCTGACAGTCTGCGCATGATCGTATCCGTGCAAGCAATGCAGTCGAAACCGGAATATGATGAATGCAAGTGGCACGGACCGAACCTGCGAGGACGTGCATGAGCCAGTCGAAATCGTGGATCAGCTTGGTGTCGTTGAAGCGCAGACGTGCCCACAGCCGCCGCGCAGGCAACGGGCTGTTTGGCGAGTCGTACACGTCAGCAAAGCCTTGCGCCGTCATCTGGCAGTGCGCATTCAAGCAGCATTGTTACGACGTCGTCATGAAGCGCATAATATTCGAATTCCAATTCAGCATGCCGTCAGGCGGACAACGAGCGCAGCGCAGCCGCGTACGCAGTGGACGAGGTGAACGTGCAGCTGCTGGCCCTGGCGTCGACGTGCACGCAGCTCTTGCGCCAAGCCGGCGTAGGTTTGCGAGTGCCTGATTTCGGAAGACATCGATCGTGGCTTTTGGCAAGCCTAAGCCAACCCTCAACGAGCAATTGCAGACCGGATCACGCAGCCCGCGACGATAATGGCCAGCTTGTCCGGTCCCAGCCGCAACAGGCGCCGAAATTGGGCCGCTGGCGCGACACAACCAACACGCGGCCGATCAGAGCAGCAAGAACAGAGCACATGCTCGAGCTCACTCGTCTCGACCAGCGGCTTTTCGACAAGCAGGCGCCATCGAGTGCCCGGCTGCGGTTGCCAGACTGGAAACCGCGAGTCCAGAGTCGGTGAGGCTGGGCTCACCACAACAACTACGCTCACGGGCAAGAACGTCTTCGAGAACTGGCAGGTGCTTCTGCGCAGCGGGAAGTGTGACTGGTCGCGCACGATCTACGATCGAAGTGTGCGGAGAGCTCACGTCCTCGAGTGTGGAAATCACCGCCAGCTGGAGCGGGGCAGGCGAATCGCCAAAGGACTGCAGCTTGACTGTTTGTTCCCATTCGAATCAAACAGCAGCAACACCGGAAGAATTCAACAGGCGACCAGCAACGCGGTTCGACCTGAAGTGCGGCACGTTTTGCGCTCGCTCTGCGGCAAAGTCTTGCGGACACCAGCGCTGGCGCGTGGAATCGGGTCGACCACCCAGCGGATCTGTGCCAGATATATTGTCGAAACGGGTTGCCGCCGCGGAACAGCACCTTGAACGCGCCCGAGCAGTGCAGATTGTGCGCCAAGTAGCAACCACGCTCGCCAGCGCCGACCAGCAGCACGTCGATCTTGCCTGCTGGCATGCTTACGAACAACACAACCAATACTTGTACAGACAAGCATCTGCGCGAGGTGGAGCCGTGACACTCGAGCCAAACGACGGAGCAATCGCCATCTCGACTTCTGTGCTCTCCTTGCCCTCGGCTTCGGGGTCAGGTTCCGAATCGTGAGCCGCACCTGCCAAACAGCAACAGAGAGCTCGTCGACTCCCGGTCACAGCGACACAACAACAACGAACCCAGCTGCACATTGCCGTCCGGCAGCAGCTGCGGCTGCGGAGGCTGCACTTCCGTGCGCCAGTGCTGCCAAAACGCGCGCCGAGCACCGTACGCGGAAAAGTCGTCCGCCGAGGTGAACTGTTGCCCCAACCAGAGGATGAGCGACAGCAGAGAGCAGAGGATGAAGCGACCTGCTGCGTGCAGCACGAGTTCGGGCACTTGAGCACCAGCGCACCGTCCTCGCGGCGCACCACGCCCATTTTGCGCAGCGACAGGGAATCGACCAGCCGCTCGAGCGACGTGCGCGGCTTCTTGGCGGCACTCGCAGCGGAATCGGGCGCGTTCTCAGGTGGCCCGCCGCTCGACTCATCGCTTGCCAGCTCGTCCAGCTCGCTGTCGCGATGGCGCTTGATTCCGCTGGAGCCAGGCGCGGCAGGCTGCTTGACAAGCGACCACGTGTAGTTGCCGTGTTCGTTGAGGCGCCACTCGTGCGGCCGCGTGCGATCGGCGGTGGGCGTGCACACGTGCTTGCGATTTTTCGCACGCACGCGATCGGCGAGCCAGTCCTGCGGGCGAACGTGGCCGCGGAGCGCTAACATTTCAAACAATGAAGGCACACGCGGCTGCTGGCAGAGTGCGCAGCACAGGCCGTCCGCGGGCGACGTCTTCACGGTCTGCGCAAAGTGGACGAACTCCATCGTCGATCTTGCGCACAAGCGTGTGAGATGCAATGGAGAATTCAATACATGATACTAAAAATCGTAGTATTTCGCGTAGTGCACACCTTTTGCAACAAAACCCAGCGGAACGTGTGAGGCATCGGGTGGGTAGGCGATTTTTGAACGGTCAGAAGGCCGCAGCGGGCCTTGGCTTTGTATTTGCATTGTATGTATGGTCCCCGGAATTTGGAAATACGATTCTACTTAATGTCCATGTCGGTTGCGTGATATCAAAAACGAATGGCTGCTCTCTGCTGACGCTTCTAGTGTTGTCTGCGCCGAAAGCCAGTGCCAGTGCGTCAGCTGCAGTGCGTTATGTTCATCGTTGTGTTTGGGCACTGCAAGTGATGCTATGGAACGATTTGGTTGCACAGCACTGCAGCTGGATCTTGATCGGAGCAAATTCTGCTCTGCTGCACTGGTACCACTAGCACGTGGCGATGTAACGTTGAAGTTTAAACAAGCAAACTGCCACGTTGTCGCACAATTCGATGTGCGAGCGCAACAGGCAAGAGAATCGAACAGTGCAGCAATCTTAGTTACATATTTCTATCGCATAGCGTCTGAAGCCGGACGAGCGAGTGAAAAGCATTGACGGAGGTTCGTTCAAAGAGGTCGGTGCCGAAGCTCAAGAGTCGCGATCCCGACAGAATTGACCCGGAGGGGAAAAGTGACGTCGAGCATCATGCGAGCCGCCATCTTGTCCAGCGCGCTCTGACTGTGTGAATGTCACTCATCGGCCCCATGCTGGTTCTCTGCGGAGCAGGTCTGACAGCCAACCAGCGATCAGGCGACCGCACCGCCAAAGACTGCGTCTGGAATGAATCGAACGGCACCACGAGAGGGAAAGATCACTTGCAGGGACGAGCCAGAAGGCGGATGCCGCGGCGATCTGTTTACGTCTGGAGGAAGCCGAGGAACAGCGGCCCGCAGCAGTTTTGCGACTGGGTCGCTTGGGGAAGCGAAGGCGAGCATGCGCAAGCGAATCTCGTCGAAGAGTTCCAAATAGCGGCGCTCGGCAGATACGGCTTGTGCGGGGCTCAACGACAGCGCCGGTTCGCAGCGCAGTTGCTCAGCCTCGGCCATGAATTTGAAGAACTCGGCAGTGCACAGTTGCACGAGGTCGTGTCGCACCATGTTGCCGATAAAGTCCAATCGAGATCTGCAGAGAACAAGAGCTGTGCGGTGCATTTCGAGGGCCATCACCGCTGAAACACGGCTGCGCAAGTCTTGTTCACCAAAAGAAGTCTCGGCAGATCGTCACCGTTCGTTGCAAACCGCAGGATGATGCCGACCAGATTGTAGTTTGTGAAGACACTGCGTGCTTTATTCTCCATGCACTGAAGCATGTACATGTGCTCTTGTGCCCAGCCAATATCGATCGCGAGGGGTCTTTTTTTTTCCAACAAGTCGGCGGGTCTCAAGTCAAATTTTTCTTGCAAAGTGCGATTGAGCGAAATACGAATTTTTAGTACGCCACTTCTGTGGGAGCTTACTTGATGTATGTACGCCACTAAGAAGCTGCATAGCCTTCCGACAAAATGGCTGGGAAAACGCCGGTCGGCCGCTTGCTTGTGCGGTGCGCCCAGTTTGAAATAGGTAGTAGCTCATAATGTGAACTACCCTGTGGTGGGACGCGTATCGCGGATATGTGCTGCTTTTTGCTGTACGAGTCCAGTTTTGGAACTGCCTGGCTTCACTGCTGATTCCGTGCTCACAGCGCTTCTTGGTGCGCTGCAGCTTACTCCTGGGAGACAGCCAAGCACGTTAAACCTGCTGTGCAGCGGACGACTTCTGCTCGATGCTCTACGACTCACTTCCAAGACGACTGTGCTTTCCGTTGCCGCACCTGAAAATGGCTGTATGACCGCTCCTGTTTGAAATGGGTGCCTGCAGGCGTGGTGTTATGTGCGCATCTGGCATCGGCGGCTGATATCATGACGATTTGACTGAGCGGCTCTGCCAAAACCCCTTCCTCCCGCGGTGGGCTGCAATTTGCTCACCTGTTGCGCAGTTGCTGTGCTCGTCATGTTAGATTGTTTGCTCATGTATGTGCTTGCTTTCTACAGAAGACGGCATCTGCAAGGCGAATGGCGCGTGCAGAATGAAGCGCGCAGGATTTCCGCTCCTTGTCCAGGTGCGGTGTGGCATCGCGCGCGCAAAGTCTGCGCATGCTCTTTTTCTGCGCGCTCGTTTTCTCCGGCGCTATTCTAACTGCTGCTGCGCTGCTGGCTCACCGCGCCTTGCGTTTGTCTTGCTTTAGGTCACGGCTTCACGGGACTGCAGTTCTGGCCAGCGGAGATGCAGGCATCGCGCGTCGATAACTGGCGCAAGTGGCGCGCGTGGAAGCCGTCGATGTGGTCGAGCTTCCTGCCAAGCGCTGTCCTGCCACGTCTCCGATTGCGTTCGCTTCAGCTGCGCGACTGCCTTGCCCAGCTTCGGCTGGGCGAGCTGTTTTTGTCGATTTCTCAGCGAGCAGTGCTCTAATGCGTGCCAACCGTTCAGTGTAGATTAATAGTGCTCTGGAAAACCTGAATTCACTTCAACTGTGCGTGGTGGTGCGTGTTTGGCTCGATCCAAGCTTTCGAACAAGCTATTGCAAAACGTGCTTAGATGCTTATATCAAGCTATAATATACATTGTGCAGTACATGAGTGCAAGGAATAGTGAAGCAAGCAGGGTTTGCACGAGAACCTCATGCTTTCTGTGCGCCAGCCAAAAGCTTATAACACAGAGAGCTTCACAGCACTGCACTTGCAGCTAGAGAGCAGACATACAACAGTTATATACCGCCTAGGAGCGATATATCGAAAATTCGCAGCCGATCGCTCAACCGCACTTTACAAGATTCCCAAAAAATTTTGACTTGTTTCCAACGAGTCGGCTCAGGGGGTTCGTTTTGGCTTACTGTTTGCATTGTCATTAATGTGTTAATTGCGCTTGAGCTGATCCGTGAATTGAGGTTTCAAATCAAAACAGCAAGTTCAGCAATCACATTGGCTTTGTGCTTTCAAATCATCACATCACACTTGATGATTTGAAAGCATACAGCCAATCAATTCAGAGGAGTGATGAACTCGTATCTAAACACAGCAACAGCCTCAGCAGCCTCAGTGCTCTCTGCGGAACCGGTGGCGTCAGAGTCTAAAAGCAGACAACAATGCGCAGCAGTCTTGGCAGCCGGGTCAATCAGACAGCAAGCGCGCCACCCGCCCGCCAGTGCTCACAATGGCATCAATGGTGGATAATTGGCTGGCCTCTCGGAAATCAGCACCGCAGCGTGGTCGCTCGATCCTCAAAATGGTGGTGGCCAGACGCGTCACTCACCCAGCAACTCTCGCGACTACGCAGCGAGATCGCGATTGCAGTAGTGCAGCGAGGCAACGCAAGGCCTTGCGTGGAGGGCGGCAATTCAAGCAGCGCGCGCAGCTGAAGAGCCGCGTTTCAGTCGCAATCTGCAGTCTGTGTAGATTGCGACTTCCGCTTCGCGCTCAGTGCGCTGCGTCTTTGTCAGAGCGCTTCGCCGCGCTTCGTGCTCATTACCCGACTGTGAACCTCATGTACTAGTACCGGTAGCGGTGATTTCAATCTTTTCGATAGCTTCATACACTGTTCCACTTTTCAGCATCGGGCTATCGGCTAATTCTAGTGACTCCAAGCAAAGGGCCAATGGCCCGCTCTACCACAGAGCTCGAGAACGAACGACTGGACGCGGCTGCAATGGATCAACGCGTGCGAGATCAATAACGCACGTCTCGAAGCTTGCCGCGTGATCGAAGCCCAGTGCCTTGCACAACGGAAACGAACCGCGAAGTTGGCGTCATTGATTCTTGTTCTTGCTCTTCTTTCGTCGATTATCTTGACAATTGCAAGTCTACTTCTGGCTTGCGGAGCGAGCTGCGAGACTGCACCGCGGGCAGCGACCACCATTGGTCTTTGAGCACTCGCCGCAGAAATGGCTCGAGCACGTGCCACAGATTGCCGAGAGGTTGCACTGCTTGTTGGTGCAGCAGAGGCGTGATCCGGTGAGCAGTGTGCTGCAGCTGCAGATGAGTCGACACTGGGCGCCATACCGCTGATTGCATCCGCGGCAGCGCTCTGTCTTGTTGCAGCTTCCGCAGTGCACTCGGCCGCAGGAGCAAAGGACGGCACATACGTCGCAGGCTGTTTTGCCGCAGGCGCAGCCCTTCTGGGTACAGGCCAAGCATCCGTGGGCGTCGCAGGACAGACACTTGCTGAAACAGCGCTCGCAGGAGCTGCTGGAACAGATGCCGCATTTTCGCACGCAGCGGGGGCAGACGCCGCCGTGCTTTTGCCCCTTGCACTCCGCCAGGAGGGGAGCGCAGGACGGGAACAAACACTCGGAGCACGGTCGCGCACAGCCACCGCAGGCGTAGTAGGGTTCCAGCAAAGGTTGCGCTGCGTCGCTGACACACGGCACCACGAGCTCCTTCACTTCGCAGATGGTGCACGAGCCGTCAGCGAATCCGTCGACGGTGATGCGGTCGCGCTGCAGGCTCGCGCCCAGCGCCTGGCGGCGGTACAAAGGGCGGTGCTGCGCCGCGTATGCTGGGCGTCGAAAGACCGCGTAGCCCGCAGACGGGCCAGCTTCCGCCGTCGACCACACGCGAGCAGACTTGCGGTCGACAAACGTCGTGATCCGCAGCGGCACCACTGGCTTGGTTTCATCTTTGCATGAAAGCAACGACTGTTGAGCTGCCCACGATTTGACGAAATCTTTCCAGTCGCTGCTCGACAAGCCCGGCGCAGTCAGCGAACCCAAGCGCGATGGCGACGCGTTGGCCAGCAGGGACCGCAGCGTCGCTGCCGACAGGCCGGCCTTCACGGCTGGGATGGAGAGGCGTTGGAGATGGCGACCGGCTCGCTCGATCAGCGCGATCACAGTCGGCTCCGTCATGTCATCGCCGGCGATCTCCAGCTCAGAGTAGAGCCGCCCGTTTTCGGCCGCTTGGCAAAATCGCTGGCAGACGGCGAAAACGCCGAGCGCCAGCTCGCGAGCGGACAGAAACGAGAAGACGCTGACCGTCAACGGAGTCGATAGCCCTTGCAATCGAAGCTGCTGGCCCGTGTTTGAAGCTGGGGGGCGGTTTGGCTCGACTTTGGCTTTCTTCTCGGTTGCCATGACTCGAAAACTGCAGCGCATACGCAGCAACTGCAGAGAAAAGCGATCCGCAACGGACAATGAGATACAATCGCGGGCTTGTAAAATGATGATGATTTGAAGCACCCCCCAGCCCAATGAAGACAAACGCAAAATCGAGCGGTGTTTTTTTGTGCTTTTGCTTTTGTCAGCTTTAGTTCTGCCTCAGCCTCTGCACGATTGTGCACATTGTTCATTGACAGCCGCTCTGCGGGCGCGTCGGCCGCGTTTGTTGATAAACGATGTACCGCTCAACAATCGGCCAGTCGGCAGGACAGCGCCGCCGTCCCGACACTCTTTCAATGATCAGCTGCGTCGCCGCTGCCGTCCGCACTGTATTGTCACTCTATGGCGTGTGGTACCGCGTACACGCTGCTGTGACAGGCAGTGCCGACGAGCCGGCGGGGCTTCGAGTGCACATGATAAATTTAACAGCCTTTGCTCTCTTGCTTCGCGCTCGACCCAGCATCGTTCGTACCGGCTTTGCCGGCGCTGGAACATAAGTTTAAGTTGAAGTTGATGGTGACGGCCAGCCGTCAAGAGAGCTCGGCGGCGCGTTTCCGGCATGGCACAAAAGTGTAACCAGCACGGTTTATGCCTGTACGAAACAAAATGTGGCCGCATTCACACCGCTAGGACAAATAAGCTGTTCATACATTAGTTGTCAAGCAACAACATTGGATCTGGTGCTCACTGCTGCAAAAAACAGCGCGATCAACGACGCAGAGCGGCGCCCGAACAACTCGATCGGAACAAGATGCAATTCTGCGATATGCAAATGATTGCTCTTCCAATTTGACAAGACTAACGCAGTGTTTCGAGGCGAACAATGGCGGATGGGGAGGCGGTTTGTTCAATGTATGATTTGCAGCGTTACTGCGACCAGCGTGAGAACATATCGTCCGTCGCCACAAGCAGCATCGAATGTTGCATGTTTCTGCGTAGTTCGCTCAAAATCGTGATGACAGCTGCTCCAATCAAATCGTCGAGTTTCGATCTGTTTTCGCAAGATTTCGCGTTATGTTTCCTGTTACAGCAGTCAATTGCAAGACATCGACACGCTGTGGAGTGCAAGTCGGCTGCGCGCGCGACGGGCATGCATTTGTCCAACCTTGCTCGTTTTCTTCGTTGAATTCCCCGCAGGCGCTCCGGATTGATGGCGTGCCAGTCGGTGTGCGCACAAGCACCTCACAGCGGTTGTCCCCGAGCACCGAGACGAGTTCAGTTACTGAGAGCAAGCCGGCAACAGCAGCACTGTTAGTCAGCGAAGGGCGCACGAAAGAGACCGTGGTCCAAATCGCCTGGCAGTACCCCGAGTTCCGCTGGGTTTCCACGCTCACTATTGCTGTGCTAAGTGCTCCTGTGTAGGTGCCTTGCACGCTGTGCATACGGACGACCAGCATCGCTGCCGGTGTCACGAAGCGGGGTTCAACGTGACGTGATTGCGGTGTTTGCTGTTCTGCTGTTGTTGCTTCTCTGTGTGTACCGGTAAGCATGATTCTCCAAGAGTCTGCGCTGCATGATTGGCATTGCCGCAATCCTGGACCGGTATGCGGACCGATACGGGCACCGGGAGCGTACGTAATGAGCCCGCAAGCGCCTGGATCTCGGTGCCCAGCGCGGTTTACGACGCGCGGGTACCGGAAAACAGCAGAAATGCTCGCAGCTGCGTTCAAAGCCAAGCTGGCAACTGACAAAGCGTCGCTGAGCAAATGGCTTCTTGCGAACACCAACTCTCTGCATCGCAAGCTCGTCCAGACGGCACTCGACGTGGGGAGGGAGCCTTCTTCTGTCTGTGTCGCTGAATCGCCACCTGTAGTCTCAGACTGCTGTCTCCTACCGGCACCATTCCTTCCTTCGCGCCTGATGTGGAGGCGCAGCATCACCCGTCTGCCTCGAGCCCAGTATCGAAGCGATCCGCGAATTCTGCTGCAACCTTCTTCCTGCAGCAGTCTACTGACAATCGCTGGCTCCACTCAACACCGCCGGCCGTTGGCGGCTCTTGTCTCTCGCTCGCTTCGTTGGATCTGACCATGCTCGAGGGTCACGCGTGGTGCATGTGCTGGTCATCACAGCCTGTTTTTCGCCTGTCAAATGTTTGTTAGAATGTGTTTGGAACTAGCTTCGGGGACGTTCGCCCCTTTGGGCATCCCTTTGGACGCGCGTTGTACAGTGCAGTGCTCCTTGCGGGAGTAGTGGATGATTGTGCTTTCATTCACGAACCTGCAAACATCGAATCGAATCGAATCGAATCGAATCGAATCAAGTTCGGTGCGCTCAACACACTAGTGCGTTCGTCCGCCAGCTGTGGCCAGCAGGGAGCTGGTCGACCTCGCGCCAGCACGAGTTACAGCGGCGTCCCCGGACAGCGCCCCACCAGCGCCCGAGGAAAACAAATCACCGGTAGCAGCACTTGGCGCTGCGTCGCTTTGGCTGATGTCGGCTGAGCCTGCGCATGCGCTCCTTGCAGTGTTGTTTCCATTCGTGTCGGGTGGGCAGAAGAACGCGTGTTTCCTGAGGAACGATGCACATTGGCGCCGAACACCGACAGTGAAAACGCACCTTGCGCGCCCAGGCGTGATTCGCTGATCGGGCTCGTACACCAACATTTCGCGAACGAGCGAAAGGAAGCGCTGCAGGCCCGTGTCGTTGGCGGTCCATTTGTGACCCAGCACATCGCGCCAGGTCCGCGGCACCATCAGCGAAGCATACGATTCGCGCAGCTGCCAACGACGGCCCGTCGAATCAGAGACTGTCGTCTTTGTAAAATACTTGTCCCGCTTTTTGCACCTCTCGATCATGTCTACACCGCATTTGGTGGGCACGTGGACGTGTGAGGCAGTCACCTTCCGGGGGCATGCCGAGGAGTTCGATGTGACGAAGGAGTTGCTCGCCAGCATTCCGGCCGGCGAACAGCGGCTTGCCCGTGAGCATCTCGACAAAGACGCATGCTGCGCTCCAAACGCTGCGATCGCCACGAGCAGCGAATAAAACAGAGGTGAGAAATGAGAAATGGACGAGCGCTGCGCACTCGATTTCTTTGCCATACGAGCACCCAAGCAAGATTTCTGGAGCACGGTAGTAGCGGCTTTGGATGTAGTTATAGATCTGCAAGCAGAGTCGCACGGGAGGAGTGGGATGCGACGCCTGATATGCCAAGCCAGACCTGTTCTCCCTCAAAACAGGCGCTGCCAAAGTCGATTACTTTGACGCGACTCTTGTTTTGCTCGGCCAGCAGAATGTTTTCTGGCTTGAGATCGCTGAAATTGCAATGGCAGGTCGAAACCTTTTGAAGCAAGTTGAGCGGACCAATGAATGATAGGCTGCTGATCCGGGGCAACTCGCGATTGCCAAAACCAGAGCGCCTGCAGCAGCTGCTCGGCAAATCTTGTGACGAGTTTGAGCGAGATACCTTGAAATGGCATCAACAGGCGCGTTCTCTCTCAGCACAGATGAATTCAACTGGTTTTGTTCTCGTACCCGCAAACTTTGTGGCGCGCAGCAGGTCAAACAGGCTGACCGACAAGAGCTCGAAGACGATGCACTGGTGGTTGTGGTGCAGAAATTGGTCGAGCATGCGCACGGTGTGCGACCGGTCGGGGCCATCGGGGCCGCGCTTTTGCTGCAGAGCTTCTAGCACCTTGATCTCGATCCGCGCTTGGGCTTCAAAGGCGCGTTGGCTCTTGATGATTTTGACGGCCACTGGAGCGCGGGTACGCAGGTCGACCGCGCGCACCACCCGTCCGAACGTGCCAGTGCCCAGGAGATTCTCGACTCGATAGCGATCTTGCATGACCTCGCCGGCTCTGCGAACGAGGTTGGGCGATTGCAAGACAGCGCGCACTTACGAGAAAACATAGTTCGAGTCCGCGTCGTCACTGCGGTCGCGACGGAAACGAAGAAGCTGGAGAGGACGGAATCGAGGAAGCCGGAGAACGCGCGCCTGGCTCCGATGTTGCGTTTGCTCCTCGTCCGTCGCGTGCGAGGCTCTCGACGCCTGCTGCTGGCAGGCTGCCGCTCTCTGCGCGGTCACGCACGGGCTGTGATAATTCACGTGCGGCAGCGGTCACCTTGTTGATCAAATTCAACGTGTCAAGCAGAAAGACCGACAGTTTCAGTAGCGGCGTATCCCGGTTGTGGCGCTTCTCGTCGGCACGAATCTCGCGAGCGTTTGACGTCTTCTTGTCGCCGGTCGATGCCCCGCCCTGACTGAAATCGCTGCAGGTTCGTGCTGAAGAAGTTCCGTGAGAGTCCGAGGAGCACACCTCGTGCCTCCAGCAGCTGCTGTCGCCTGCTGTTCTTGCAGCCAGACCGAGGATCCCGATCTGCCGCACGTGCCCGCCGTCAGACAGCCGCAACCCTGTGCATGTTGCCAGCTTCAGTGCGTAAACAGCAGACACAGCAGACTTCGCTTGCCTTTCTTCCACAACCCCGCGCGGTCATCTCGTCTGTCAAGCTGAGGCCTGTGTCAAAGTACCGACATCGATTACCTGACGGCACGTTCAGACACCTGCTCCTCACTTGGCTTGGAGAAGGCTTGCACGTGTCAGTACAAGTGCGTGGGGATGCGAGCGACGACGGCACGAGCAATCCTGCACGAGCAGCGGCTTGAATCTAGAGGACAGGTGAAGGACTCTGAGAGCCGTCATGAACCAGCGTGAGTGGCGAACAACCGACACGCCACTGCATCGGCCATATGGCTTGACAGCTGGCGTCAAAGTGCCCATGCAGCACAGTTCGAGAATACTATTAGGCTAAGCACGAATCGATTGGCTAACGAATTCGCAGAAATCAGCATGTGGCACTCGTTGGATTGCAATTAACCGGCTGTCAAAGAACTACAGATCTGAAAAAATGCCACAATCGAGTGACCGGACCCGACGCGCATCAAAAAAGCTTCCGGCGAGTTTGAGAGACACACTCTGTTAGACTTATTCCCACTTTGCGCGAACGCCCGGCCTTTAAACAGAGGAAGGGGGGGGGGGGCCGACTTTCATGCTGACCATTGGGCCGGCCAACCTCCGCGTGTGTTCATTAACATGACTCCGCCTTGCGTCGTTGCCTTTTCCATGCGCAACAGGGTTTTCACTTAGACCAAGTGTGTCGTGTGCCGACTTCCTTGAGAGTCTTGCCAAACGCTTCCTGCCGCGTCGTCAGGAGTCTTCAGGCTGCACTGCCCTTGTGTTGATTCCCCCTCATACAATGCATCGCTTCGTGCTGATTCGGCTGAAAAAAAAAACACATTTGGGATTTGTTGTCGGTCGCTTTGCTCAGTTTCGTGGTGTTTGTCCCAGTTCCATGGCAAAGAGAAGTCGCGTGACAGTGCCCGAGAGCGCCATCAGCAGCTGCCTGCTGTCGCTCGCCGTCGACGTGCTGACGCATTGTGGCGCCTGGTTGACGGCGGCAGAGGGTTGCCTGCTGGCCGCGTCTTGCCGAAGCTTGTTCAGCGCGATCTGGCGACCACGGGGCAGCTCGGGCGGTCGGCGGCTCTTTCAGACGCTGCAGTTTAGCGCAGCTGACGCTGGACGGGTTCGGGCGCGGCTGCTAGACGTGTCGAAGCTCGTCGCCCGCAAGTTTGACGGCCAGGTGACGGTCCGAGCGTGGCACGTGGACGAGTGCGCAGCGGCCGATGCGCTGGCCGTGCTACAACTGTGCGTGTCGGGCAATATTATCGTCCCCGCGCGCATTCGGTTCGGCCCGTCACAAGCGCTGGCGAGTGACCTGCTGCAGGACAATTGGCAGCTGCTGCAATTTCTGTTCGGCGTCATCTGCTTTCAGGACAAGTTCGGGAACGTCCAGCTGGCAGTGGACGCGCTCGCGCGCGTGCAAGCGGGCCTGCGGACTGCCGACGCCCAAGATTTTCGTCTGTCGCCCCATCGTGACGCCATGCGCCATCGCCTGATGCTGCCGATGCCATTTCTGCCTCACTACTGCGTGGCCTTGGTGCGCATCCATGGACAGAACCCGCTGGCGCTCAGTGTCATCAAAATCATGGACCGCATCCCCGCAGCCAACGACGGCGCTGCGCTGTGGTTTTGTCTGCATCGGCTGCCGGCCGCGTCCAAGTCGCCGACCAGCGACGTGCCTGTCGTCCCAGTTGCTTGAACCACCTCGAGCTCACAACTGTGCGTTGTTCTCCAGCATATCTGCTTCTTGGAATACGCTCAAGCAGCTCCATTTATTCGCCGCGGTGAGAACTCCTTCCGCGGCCGCTTTGTGCCTCATGAGCCAAAGCTCCAACATGCATGGCGCGCCTGTGTTCCATGTTGCCGCACGCCGTCTTCCGTCTTCCGTCTGCCGCCTGCGCAAGAAGCGCGCGAACAGCGATTCCCTGCGACAAATGCTGGCTCAGCCTGCAACGGATCACGATCTGTGAGCCGTTTGCGTTGCTAACTCGTGACGCTCTTGCTTCACAGTGACGTTTTCGCGTGTACGAGTGCACGGTGATGCGCGCTGAAAATACGCACACAACCAGTTGCGGTGATTCGCGTCGATTCCTTTGCATCGAAAAGTCGACCGCCCTTGCGCGCTGGTGCTGCGTCACGTATTCGCGGCTACAGTTCTCGAGTAACGCGGCAGACGCGAAGATTGTTGCGCAGCAAGTTTTGCGTCGATCTGAGTTTGAACTGCATAGAATCATTGCTCAACTCTGCCACGCTGACAGCGCGCAAATGCGCGATTCTGCGCAACAAACACAACGATCGCGAGAGACGCCCAGCTTGCTGTCACGCAGCATGCGCAGCACCACAACGTGCACAAGTCAGCGCTCGCTCAGAGCTGAGAATTTGGAATCCGCGCTGAAATCGCGCCTCCGCTTTGTGATTTGTGATTTGATGGCACGCGATCGCGGCTGAGTCCGTTTGTACCGGTAGTGCGTTTGCAGCGCAGCTGGCGATCGGTCAGCGTGCCGAGGTGACGGGCGAGTTTCCATTCGACGACAGACGCGATCTCGCGCCTCCTCGACGCCGCCGCCGCGCAGGAACGGTCCGGACCAAGCCCGCTCACAGTCGCCGAGCCGCGCAATCGGTCTGGACAAGCTGCCACATCACGTCCGCAGGGTGTCAGCTCATGCGCAGATCACATATCACCACTGTGCGCCCATCTGCGCCAGCCCGCACACATGATATCAGGAGAAATCGCAGAGCTGCTCGCTGCGAGGTAATGTCAACATTCGCTCTGCCTGCACGTCCAGCACAGAGCAGGTGAGATACATCGAGAACAACGTGGAGCAGTATGGAAAGCGCAAATCAGAGCACACTGGACAGTCACCGCCGCAGAGCGTTCTGTCCACAGGAATCGCTGAGCCGAAACGCAGGATGGCGGCAATCAATTTGCACATACTCTTCGGAAACAGGTGCTATGTAATACAATACATAGCGCCACGGCACGCACGAGCAAATCTGGCAACGATTTGCGACAAACAGGAAAACAACGATCGGCGTTCACAAAGAGGCACCAGATTTCACCGCCCCTCCTCGGCAGGTGATGTGTTCAATGAAACAAACCTTCTCTCCAAAGGGCAAGCAAATCGGCGATCGTTTGTCCGGAATTTGAAGACTGCCTCTCGCCCGCCCACCCGGCGAAATAATTTGCCGACAACAAGCAAAAGGGATCCAGCAGTTCCTTGTCCAAGCTTGCGAAATGTGTAAGCGCGGTCGGTTCGGGAAGCCGGAATGTCCCTTCCCGCCCGGGGAACGGGTCTGTTGTTCAATGTGAGTTGTGCGTTGCAGCGAATCTCACCCGTCCCGCCGAGGAGCGCAATGTAATCATGCAGCCAGAAGCATCCTTGACGGGGTCGGCGGAATCGAACTCGCCTCGTTTGACTGTGCGTGTAAACTCGCTGCAATTCTCAAGTGAGATTCGCTTCACAGATCGAGGCGAAGACCAGACGTGGAGACGTGAAACAATTTGGCGAGGCTGTCCTGGCGTGGCGTCGCGGCTCATTGCGCTTGTTGCAGACATCAGCCGAGAAGCCTGCAAGCCGTTTGGTTTCAACAGCGGAGATCGCGTGCTGACACCGCATGGCCCGGCATGGGTGGTGGGCGTGCATCTCAGTGACTTGTACTATCAAATCGACGGGGACAGAGGCGCGAGCAAGGTGAGGAATCCGTGATAAAATAACGAAGGACATGCCTGCTTCGCAGTGGCGCAATTGCAAAGCAGAGGACTTCAAGTCGAGAGGGTTCAAAATGTTGTTCTCCCCTGCGCAGGCTGTTTCTCCCGAGCTTTATCAGGTCAGCACGTGCCACTCAATGAGTCACCCAGTACGAGGCCAATATCCTGCCGGTATGCAGGCGGTGGTGCTCGGCTCGCTGGTCAACGTTCACAAGCTGTCGGACGTCACCTTTATTCTCGAAGGTGTGCGCGCCTTGCGATACCGGTATGTCCTCGTCGCGCTCACTCCGCGCAGGAGACCACACCGTGCACGCCATCAAAGGCGTTCTCCTGAAACGCAGCGACTACTTCCGGCGTCTGCTGTCAAGTCCTTCCGCGGAGGGGACTGGGGCAAAGGTCTGGAAATGTCTCGAGCCAGAATCGGAGCCTATGCGTGACTCAGATTCCGGTTCAAGGCGTTGACAAGCAAACGTTTCTGAGCGTATTGCAGTTCCTGTACACGGGCAACGTCAAGGCGAGCAAATCTTCAGTGTCGCGCGCCCCTAAACAAGACGCGCGCTGATCCGCAGGTCGACCGCCACAACTGCTGGGAACTGGTCAAGGCTGCCGATATGTTCCTGCTCGAAGATCTCAAGCTGCAGTGCTCGCGCGAGATCGCGAAGCAGATTACGGTCAGAGCCTCTCAGGATTGACTTCTCACTGGGTTTTGGGGATCGATTCGGAATGCAGACTGATAATGTCTTCCAAATTCTTCAGCTGTGCGACCAGCGATCCCTGCACGAGCTCAAGCGCTGCTGTGTCGCCTTTCTGATCACCAACCTCGATCAGCCAGCGCTGCGCGCTGCTTTTACCTCGTTCATTTCGTGGGCCGATACGGGCAAACTAGCATTCTCATGCAGGCACGTTTTGCAGCTCGAAAACGGCCGACCTGGTGATGGACGTGGTCGACACACTGCGCAGTGATGACGCATCCCTGGGCATGTTTGCGTTCCCTGAGCTGGAGGTGTGCTGGTGCGTCTTGCAAGTTTCGATAAGCAGAGTGCTCCACAGATGGCGTCTTCGAGGCCGAGCAAGCTGCGCCGGCTCAGCTGCGGCTCGCGAGTCGGCAACACGAACACTGTCCGCGCCTCTTCCAGCTCCGCCCGCTTCAACAACTCGAGCGCCGGATCCTCCGGTTGGCCCAATTCCTCCAGCTCCAGCTCCAGCTCCAGCTCCAGCTCCAGCTCCAGCTCAGTTCTACCGCCGCCTTCTGATTCATTGGCACGGCCAGCTGCGCAGCACGTGGAGCCGCGACGATGCTGAGGCCCTGTCGGAAGCGCTGCCAATTGGGCGTGGTCTCACGCGCTACCGATACATAGCCAATCCAAAGTGTTGCGGATTCGATCGCGAAGCATTGTCACGTGCAAACTACGCCTCTTTGCTCCTCTGTCGCGTTCCCGCTTTGCAGTGCGCTGTACATGCATGCACGCGCATCCCTGCATGCATTTGGAGTCGGCGCCGCAAAAGCGCATCGCATTTCGGCCTTGAATGACACAGAAAGGGGAGTCTCCCACGCGAAGGCAAAGCACCCCAACCCAAGATCGCGACGCCGAACGAGTCTACATAGAAGAGAAAAAGAGGGAGACACACCCGACTCTGCGGCGACAACAAGGCTCTCATGCAAGAGTCAGCGCCACATTTGAGAGGCGAGTGGTCTCTGTTACTGCATTCCAGCGTCCGGCCAATGACGAGAATATCGCCAGAGTACAGGGACCGGTAATTGATACTCAACCCGTTGAAACTCGCAAGGAGAGTTGACCAGATCGTGTTCTGACGGGGGGGGGGGGTGCTAAGGGCATATTTGTGGTGAGTCGAGGAGGCCGGAGCTTTGCAATATTGCGGACACGTTTCATTTTCATTTCTTGCAGGCGAGCCCCACCAACAGGCGCTACTTTGTGCGACCGAACAGCCGCTATCTTGGCAAAGCTGCTGGCATGTTTGCACAAACGAATACTTTTGAGAAAAAGCAACGCAGTCAGAGTCAAGCAAAATTCTCTGCTGCAGTTCGACAACCGCCGCTTCTCCGGGTGCCATCCGATCTGGTCGTCCATGTTTCACAATTCCTGATGTTTGGAGACCTCGCATCTCTCGCGCGGTGTTGCGACCTTCTGCGGTCACTGCTGTCGCTCAAGCAAGGCGGCCAGCCTTCGCCCGCGCTCTCCCGGCGCCAAGTGCTAGACGAGCCGACGCTGACGGTGAACGCGAGCGAGAGCGCGCTCAACTGGTTGTTCGCCCACACGCCGCTGCTGCACACCGTCGCGCTGCCTCGACTCCCGCGCACCAAGCTGCTGACTGCGATCCACGCGGTCGCATCGAATCCTGCTGGTGCCCTGCGTCTGCTGTTCGATCACTCGTCTGCTGTGGCCGCCGACTGCCTGGTCGCCATTTTTCGGAGCTGCGTCCGCTTGCGAAGCCTGCGACTCGGCGCCCTCGCTGCCAACGTAAGCGCAGGTGCGCTGCCGGTTCTCGCCAATCTCCAGTGCTTGGAGGTCGGGCATCTAGCACCAGCACACGCCGCGTTGCTGCTGCCGGCGTGCCCCAATCTGATCGAGTTGAAAGTCAGCACGCGCTCATGGAGCGCCGTTGCTGCCATGCTTTCGGGCGTACGGAAGCTGCGCGTCTTGGACGTGTGGATCACAGGCGCGCCCGTGCGGTTGGCGGACCTGGCGCGCGCATCGCACTTGCAGACGCTGTGTGTTCGCGGCGACTTGGGCCTTCCTGACACGCCGATGGTGTGCCTGCCTGGGCTGTGCCACCTGCACTTGGGGACGGTGGTTGACGCGCAACATTGGAGCAACGTGCAGCTGCCCTCGCTGCGCCGGCTGGAGGTCTGGGCCAGTCAGTTGCGAGCATGCGCGTTACCCCAGCTGATGTCTGCCGCCATGCCAAACCTGCGCGTGCTGCGCGCGAAGCCCGTCGACTGTCACGCGGACGAATGGAACCTCGTTGGTTTGCAGTTCGCCAAGTCGAGCGAGACGCTGTTTCCGAAGCTTGCTGCCATCGAATTTCCAGGGCCGTCGCCGATTCGACACGAAATTGGCGTCCAACTGGCGGCTGCGCGCCCCTTGCTTGCCGTAATGTCGAACAGTTGTCGCGCAAGCAATGATCGGTACGTTCGCGCGTAGTATTGTCGTTCACTGCGTTCCCGGTTGAGTTTGATTGTTTCAACGTTGCGAAGCCGCGACTTTGCTTAACCAACCTGCCGGTTCGCCAGCATCTCATTATGCTCTCTGATTGCGACGTCCGACGCACGTCGCGCGAAGCGTTGTCGTTACATGTAACAAACTGCTCGCTTTCGAAAGCTGGAGCACGCGCAGTTTGCACGGCAATCGAAACCGCAGTAGTAGCAGACAAGGCGCGAGCTGCACGAATAAGCGCACGAGCTGCTTAAGTGCTCAAATCGGCGATGACGCTAGCACAAAAGCCAATTCACAATTCAGCGTGGCAGAAAATCGGAATCACCTACCCACCCGATTCAAAAAAAGAAGCACACGCTCGAAATCCTGCACCCAATTATGCAGCACGCGGACCAACAGCCGCAGCACCAGCGCTTGCCTGAAGAATCCAACGGCTCGCTCAACGGCGCTCTCAACAGCGCTCTTGATCTCAACGGCTCGCCGGGGAGCGCCACAGAGATCAAGCTGCAGCGGCACGCTCCTCTGACACCGTTGCCGCCTCCTGCACGTCCTCTGCAACGTGAGCTGTCGGTCGAGTTCGATTTATCAGTTGAATTTGCAGCGATGCCGCAACCAAAGCCTGGCTTCCAGCTGTCGAGTCGAATGTACCGCTCGCTGATGCAGCACGGCCTGTTCGAGAAGCTGACTGACGCTGGCGATGAGCGTGCTCGCCGGCTCGACGAGGTGGAGGAGGTGCTGAGCGCGCTGGAGGCGACAACGCACGCTCTGGCAGCGGTTCGCGCGCATTCGGATCTGCCTCCGCTGCTCGCTCTGTTCGAGGCGCTGCATGATTCGTTCCTGCGCCGCAAACTGCGCGCCGAGCAGGCGATGCACAATGAAGCCAGCTGCAACGAGGAAGCCTTCCTGTCGTTCTGCCGCCTGGTGTCTGCTTACGCCCCGCTGTTTGGCCGCGAGTCGCCCGCCGTCGCAGGTGATGCGCATGATCGCCCGCGCGCGCTGCGTTTCGTGCGATTCGTCAGCGGCAGCCAGTCACCCGACTACCAAGCCAGCCGCGTGCGGCTGCGGCCGATTCGCCGCTCGCTGTCGAGTTTTCAGTAGAGTTGAAGACAGTACTCTGCTGTTGGTTTGTTTCGTTCCATGTCTCGGATTCAAGTGAACTTGTTTACAGAACTGCGCTTGCGTGGTTCGCCATTCATGCCATTGCAATTTAACTGCGACAATGCCGAGCGTCTCGCTGCAGGCTGTCAATGCATGTCCCGCTCATGATCGTGCACCGCAACCTACGATCATTGCAACAGGGCCTCTGCTCTGCATGCACATTGAGCGACATGAGCATGCTCTGTGATGATTCGGCTGTGTATCGCGACCAGCACGTGTCTACGGTACCGTATGTCTGTTTCTGATGCCGGGGCCCCGCAGTGTACCGGTATGAACGCGGCGTGGAGGGGTCTCTTGTAACTACCGCTGTGCCCTTTCTGTTGTCCTTACGCTGTCATTTAACTTGCGCGGCGCTCGATCGCTGCTCTGCCTTTGCTTTGGGCACTGACGTACCGGGATATTTCGACTGCTGACGCCAGCTTTCGCGCCAGGGCAAGACCGCTGTTCGCTGTGTTCTCAGTCACCGCATTTGGCAAGCTGTTCTCCACAACTCCGAGTCGGCAATGCGGCACCGCGCGACTTTCCTTCCGAGTTCTGCTTCCTCACGCAGAAACTTTTGCGGGATCCACGCACGAACTGCGCAGCAACCCTGCTCTGCTGCGACCGGTCTGATTCGCCGATTCGCGAGAAGCATTTATGGAGCTTCCACTCTCTGGATTTTCGGGTTCCGGTGGATACCATGGTCGTCATGCTTTCATATGTGCGATCGAGTGTATTGATGTATTGACGTTCACTCAAACGATTTCGCGCGAGGACTGGTACCGGTCCATGCACAGTACACGTAGAGGACGCTCATCGAAATCAAAGGCAGCCTGCATATCACAACGAAAGAGGACAGCGACAATCAATCTAGACCACGACAGCAAATCCGTCGACCGCATGGCACAGTGAACAGAGGGCAGCCAAACAGGACGACGCAAGGGGCAGCGCGGCGTACAGAGGACGAACAAATTACGAACACAGGAGAAGACTACAGTCAGGACGGTCACGACGAGCGGGCTTGAGACAGGACGCCGCGCGACTGGGTCGAGGAACCAACAATCAAACATGCGCGGAACGAAGGGTCAGCAAAAATCGTCAACGTTCCCCACCGCACGGAGTGTTTGTTTGTGCTGGAGCGTCACGTCACACACGCGTAGAAAAGTCTTGGTTATAGACGCCAACAGAACCCTCACTGCGAAAGAAAACAGCATCATGAATGCGCACACACCACCCGCCCGGAGGCCCACCTCGAGGCTGCGACGACCGAAGTTTCGCTCAGCCAACTTGCCGCAACAGACAACTCGCCAGCGAGCATGACGCGCTCGCGGCTGCTGATCATGTGGCTCCTGGCAAATAATGGAGCAAGCGTCAGATTCGCGGGCAACATCCACACACCAGACTTGGGCGACTCCGGTGTTGATGTCGCGACGCCAAACAGAAAAGCTGCCAAAAATACATTAATGCATAATCAGCGAGAGCTCTGAAATGAAAGCGGGCCATCGCTCACTCGGGATGACCCGACACGATGAAGGAATCTGAGTACGCGTTGTAGTCGATATTGTCAACGACGCTCAGGTAGGGGTCTTGCATTTTGCTCAAACTGCTCACAAGTGGAAACAAGCACGCGCTCAGGGAAGAGCCAGAGGTGCGCTAGGCTGCGTACATTTTGTGCTGCACGCGCATGTCGATGTGTTGAACTTCTCCGTCACCAAACCCCAGCAGCACATTGTAATCGGTGAAGCGCTCGTGCGTGTACAGATGCTGGGAAACAAGCGGAAGTACGAAATGAAGGTTCAGCACCGAGGGAAGCAAGCAGAAGCGGAAGCAGCAGAAGGGCGAGAAGTAAGCACCAGAGGAGCAAGCGGAAGTGGAAGCAAGCGTAAGCAGACACAAGCGGAAGAACACAAACTGCACGAGCGAAGCAACTGCACCTGTTTGGCCATGTCGGCCGTGAAAGCAGGAATGGTCATCGTTTGGCGAATGTCGAAAAGCATGAAGCGGCCATCATCCAGCGTGCAGCTCACGCACACGTCTACAAATCAAAAATGAAATGAACGAAACGGGCGACAAACTCGACGGTAACAACACGGACTCTGGTTGCAGACGGGCCACTTGACAGAGCCGATGACTCCATCAAGAGTGATCGATTGCATGACGGGGATCTTGGACGCCAGGTCGACCACTGTCAGCTTCTTGTCGTGACCTTCAGACAGACACGCTTGGCCCCTTCGAAACGGCACGCAAGCTCAAAAACGGACCTCCCGAGACGAATTGCGCGGCTTCAGCCTTGTTGACTGCGATTTCTCGGACTATGTCGCTGTGGATGCTCTTGATGGTCTTGCGCAGGCTGAGTTTGAACGTGTTGTCGAGTGTGATCAGGTCGATGTGCCCCGGTCCGCTTGTTACAACCGCGACGTTGTTGGCGATCCACTGAATGTCGCGAATCGGCTTGAAAAACATCAGATTCAGCCTCCGTGAAACAGTGAAACAAAGAGCAGCGGGCGAACCTCGGGAAAGCAAATGCAGTCAACGATCGGATCTGCGAGGGCGTTGGTCAGCATACTGGCAGCGTCGCAGAGGACGAGGAAGTGCTCTTTGCCCTCTGGGTCATCTGTTCCCACCAGGAACAGGACTCCACGAGGCGCAGGTTTGCCGAGGGGAAGGCGCCCAAGCTTGCCTGGACAGAACCGCAGGAAACCGCCTGTCTGGCGACCAATGACAATAGCACTCACGGTTCAGGTGCCTGTCACTTTCTAGCTGCTGTTTGAGGTCAATTTCCACCTTGCGCTGCACGAAACGTCGCGCTGATTGAGCACCAATGCCAATGCGTGGGCAGACCGAGAAGCCTTTGGACAGCTTTACGTCGGCGCTGAAACGCTTAATGACTGATTTCCCTTCGGAAATGTTCTCGGACTGCGACTGGTCTGATCCGTGGCAAATCAATCAGGCAATCAGCGAGCGTCATGATCAGGCAGACCGGGCTTGCATAGAGCGCAAGCGGGCAAGCCTGTTTTGCAGCGAAAATCTACCTTGACTGTGCTCTCCACCGAATCCAGCGACCTCGCTGGCATTTCCGTAGACTTCCGAGCTCCCATCGGTCATACCTGATCAACAACACACGGTGAGCACAGTAGCTCGTGGCGGCGGCGGCGGCGGCGGACGGACGCACTCGTATCGATCTCGTCTTCGGCCGACGTTTCCGAGTCGATGCACGTCGAGTTGCCGGGTTTGGTGGAGGCGCTTGCCGTGATACTCGTCATGCTCTGCGGCAGGGCAGCGAGAAAATGAAGGATCCTTGCCAGATCGCGCTGATACGCGCTGCGGCTGCGAGCGAAACGATAAGATTGCGTGCTCATCACAGACATGCTGTTGGCAGTCAACAACCACGCACAGTTTTGAGCACGGAGGTCGACCGTTTGAATTGCAATTGGCGCGCCGAGTCAAAATTGACGTTCAAGCTTGCATTGCTACTACATCCAAGTAAGGGGTCCCAAAATGATTTACAAGAGCGAATTTCTTGTTCCGCATTCGTTCTGCGCCAGTGGCCCATGTGGACGGAAAATTTGCCTCATCCAGTTCTTCTGCCGCGCTGCTAACCGCGGGTACGTGATTCCTGTGCATCGAGCCACTCCTGACGGCAGAAATGCTGCAAAACTCTCTTCACCAGAGTCGGTAAAACCCTCGGACAAGCAAAGTGGAGGTGGTACCTCTCCTTCTAGGAACACATCATATGTGCGCTGAACCCTTCGACCTGGGCTCAATCGTCTTGTCACCAGAGCGGATCGAAGCTCCCAGTCAATTTCCCTGTTGGCACGCTCCAGCTGCCTGCTGCCCCTCCGCTCTCACGATCCGCGGCGCATTTGCTGCCTGACGGACAGCCCGGCGAGGCGCATGCAGAGCTGAACTAAATGAACGGCTTGCACTGCTTGTCTGTGTGTTCTTTTCACTCTCACGATTCCTAGTGTTGTCCGTCGCCTCGCGGGCCGTACGTAGCGCAACCCTCTGTCCGTCGTCCTCGCCCCGAACTCCAACATGCCTTGGCTTGCGATCGCAACCTGCGACGATTCATTCCATTCGCGATCGGTTGAATCGTGTTTGTTTGAACTTCAGTACCCTGAGTGCTTCTTGGTGTGTTACAGTAGTCACTTTCCTTGCTTTCAACAATGCAGTCATTTCCACAAGCAGTGCAAAGCACTTATTTCACCCAGACTGAGTTACCGCAGCGTTTGTGCGTTCAACTTGACGGACAAACGCACGCGTTGCGCAACGAATACAGGTACCGGTACAGGTCGACCAACACCGATCGTTGCAACTGCACGCCGCACTCTCAACAGTGCCCCGGCCGCGGCGGCGGCGTCGGTCAAGCAAGCAAGACAGTACCGAAGCGGTCACTGTGTGGTGATGATAATGAAATACCGGTAACGCCGACTCATCATCGAACGCCAGTTGGCGCCGCCAGCTGATACCGGTACGAGTGCATGTCGAGTTCTGATGCAGACGAGGACCGGTTTGATTATGATTATGATTATGATTATGAAATCGGTACGCGCTGACGTGGACGCAAGGGCGCGAGCTTTGTGGCGCGCGAATTCTGGGTTTGAAATCAAATTTTCATTTCGAACTACCGGTCCCGGTAGCGCACGCGACTCGCATATTCGACGCTCGGGCTATAAGGCTACCGGTATTGGCAGAAAACAGACGTACAAGCAGCTTGAGTCCTCGGACATGGATGGTACGTTATTTGGTCGTCATGGCTTGGCAGTCAGCGCAGTCGCAGCGACGCTCCTGTGGATACTCAATGACGGTCAGCACAGAGTCGCCATGCGTGAGCGCGAGCCAGCGCCAGTTAGCGGCTGCGCCCCACACAGCGCCAAACATGCACATCTTGCGCAACGGCACGCTGTCGACGACGCGCGCTCCGACCCACGGCTTGTCGCGGTCGCGTTTGCTCACGCAGTTGCCCAGCGTCACCACCGTCACCTGCGACAACGCCACGTCAGCTGCGCGCGGATGCATGATGGACCAACTCACGTGCTTCATGTCGGCGACGAATACGCACCAGCCGGCGAAGGCAAGGCGGCTGTCGCCGCTGTGGTGCCTCAGCGGGATGCTGCCCGAGGTGCCCCTCGCCGCCACCGCGAGGTGCAGCGCGTTCGAGGTCGGAATGACGAGCACGTCCAGCGGCGTCTGCAGGCCCTGTTGGCAGAAGCCCTGCGGCCGAACCAGCCACGTGGCGTCGCGCGCGCCAGATCGGAGGTCCCAGCCGCGCGCCACGCCGAAGACGTCGGTGCAGACCAGCGTGGCGCCGTCGTGGCTCAACGCGCAGGACTCGACGGCGGAGGGAAACTCGCGCACCCAAAGCGGGCGACCCGACAGCGTGTTGGCGCTCGTTGCGCACGCTGCTCGGCCTGCTGTTGCTGCGCCTGCTGCCCCCGCGGACGAATCGGCAGAGTCCGAACCTGCGCTCGCGTGGGAAGTGCGAGCTGCGCTCGCAGACGAGGACGAGGATGAGGACGACGAAGAAGAGGGCGCAGCAGAGGCGGGAGCGGAAGCAGGCGCAGTCGAGGGTTTTTGGAACCTGCTCTCTAGCTCGGCGGTGAGGGGGGACGTGTCGAACACGCAGAGCAGACGCGTCGCGGCGACAGCGAGACGATTCGCCTGATAGTCCAGCGCGTTCACGTCGAACTTGACCCGCCACTCTGCAAGCTTTTCGGCAAGAACGAGCGCCTCGCTGCTGCCCCTGCCAGCGCTGCTACCAGGTGCACTGCCACAGTTGCTGTCGCTGCTGCCGTTGATGTCGCTGCTTCCGCTGGCACCACTGCTGCTTGAGCTTCCACCGCTGGAGCTGCTGCCTCCGCTGCCGCTGCTGTGGCTGCCGGCGGCGTTGTCTGCGATGTTCTTTGGCAGCTTCAGCTGCCAAATCATCACGCGAGCATCCCACCCAGCCGTTAGCACGAGCGACCCGTGCGCGACTTTCAGACACGAAATGCGCTGGTCGTGAGCACGCCATCGCCCGACCTCTTGCCCCGTCTCGATGTTGAGCACCAACACATCACCCTGCTGGCAGCCGACCAGCGCAAGCGGCGCGGCGTGCATCATCTCGATCGCGCACCCCCTGTCCGTTTTCAAAGCGAGCTGCACGCGCCGCACGTTCGGCTGCATCGCCCGCTGACGCTGCTTCGCCCGGAGCTCCAGCGTCGCGCGTCTGGCGTAGCGGGTCCGAAAGTCTGTCGCGTCGCCATGGATGGCCACTGCAGGATCGGTCTGGGATTCCGGCTCGAAATCGTGCGCGAGCCAGTGGCGCCAGTACGCGTTCGTGCGCGCACCGGGCAAGCGGTTGTACGTGAGGCAGTTGGACTGCAATCGAGCCGCCGATGCGGGGTCGAGGAACGCCATCATCGCCACCGCGATTTCGTTCGGCAGCCTGGTTTGCCACACCGATTTGCGCTGGTCGCCCACAGCGACAGCAGCGGCGGCGGCAGAGCTGGATTTCAGGCGCTTGCTGCTCGCGGATTCTGCACAAGATTCGGTGCACTGCAACGGCAAAGAGCAGGATTACCAGTACCGGCCATCCTCGTTCGCGGCACTTGGCGGCCAAATCTGCTCGAAGCAAAGGATCAACAAGCGTCGGAAATTGGGATACGATGAGAAACCACTTTGGCTGCCCACAGAAGAAGACCGGGAGAACGGGCGAACACGGCAACCGATCAAAACTCAAGCAGTATTTACGTACCAGTAGAAACCTGGCTTTCCTGTCAATTTGACAGCTTCTGAACTCGTTCGTCCACACAGATACACTTTGTCAATACTAGTGACAAGCGCCGACTCGCATTGAAACTGACGGAAAATTGAATGTGAGGGATTTCCGCTGGACGTCAAGTATGCATGCAATGCATCAATTATTTAAGCTAGTGTAGAAGCGGTGCACTCTGAAAATTTCTGGATCGCTCAATAATTGCACTTGGCAAAATTCACTGGCTTGCAAAGAACCGAACGGATGCCGTGCATTGAGCCTCATGCTGTGTCTTATGTCGTGACGCACTCTTGGAATCTGAATGATGGTTTCGTCCTGCTTCGAAGGGAGCTGTCTGCAATGACAAAACTCAACCACGTCAGCCATGCGAAAGCTCAGAGCGATGTGCAGTCTGCGTGGCCTGGAGTCAAGAGAGCTGACGAAGAAGGTGCGTTGCTCGACGTTTGACTTTCGTCTCCAGCCGCTTTGTAGACGCGAAGACTGCGAGTGCGCTGCGATTAATCGACACAGACGCTGCAAATAAACTGGCTTCACTCGAGAGCACGTTGAAAGACGTAACTCGGATGGTGCGGAAGCAAACCTGCAGATTTCCCCTTTTGTTCACATTGGTTTGCTTCCGCACGTGTGTAGTTGACTGACAACATGCCTACCAAGCGCAAAACCGACAAATCGAAAGCTGGTGAGCGTGGACGAATACCTGTCGCCTAAAGTCAAACACGTGTTTGCAGGCAAGAAAGCGAAGGGTTCGCGCGCCAAATCGCGCACAGCCGCTGCCGCGGGGTCGGGCAACGCAAAGGAGGATGGGGAAGCTGAGGAGGAGGAAGAAGAGGAGAGCAGTTCGGAGCCGGCGCCGCCGCGCAAGAAGAAGCGGCGCTCGAAGCTGCCGCTCAGGGCCTTGCAAGTGCTGCGCGCTTGGTTCATGGCGCACCTCGCGCATCCGTCAGTCGTCTGCGCAAAGCTGGCCTCACCAAACTGAACATCTCGCTGCTTGCGCCTGCAGCTACTTGACAGATGAAGACAAACGCGACTTGGTCAAGCAGACCGGTCTGAAAGTCTCGCAGATCACGAACTGGGTGCGCTGGCTCGTGCATCCTGTGCTCGCCTTTGTCCGGACTTCGCCTCGTGCTGCGCAGTTCACGAACACGCGCAAGCGGTTTTGGCAGCCGGCAATGAACAGGATCAAGAACCTGCTCGACGCGCAGACCGGCGGCGCTGGCGCAAACTATCCCACAACACGTGAGCGCTTAACTCCCGGCCTTAGGCGCCGCTCGAATGCTCATGCGTGCTGCACGCAGCGGAAGATGACACAGCGCCGCTCGGCAGCGGCGACGACGAAGACATTCCAGATGAAGACGTGGCCGACGGTTCGTTTGTGTCTGAACAGCACGAAGCTCAATTTGCAACGCGCAGGCGACGAGCCGCAGTACGATCAGAAGACAGGCGAGTTCGTGCAGGACGTGAAGATGGCGGACTCCGCCTCTTCGAGTGCCAGCAGCAGCAGCAGCAACAGCAGCAGCAGCAGCAGCTCGATCACCAGCAGCAGCGCTGGCGCCGGTGCAGGAGCTGGAGCTGGAGCTGGCAGCACCAGTGGAAATGGCATTCGCTTGCCTGGCTTGGTCGCGCCGATGGCCCTGCTGACGGTCGCAAATGGCAGCGCGCCCTCGCCGCCCAAATGACGCCTACTGCTGCAGCTTCAGCTTGAGCTTCCGCGTCTTCATCGTCGCCTTTTGCGTCAGTGTCTGTGAGCAAACAAAAATCTGATAGCACGCGGAGTTGACTCTCTGCGAGAAGAGCTTTGGCGCTGTCGACGTCGTCTTCCTGTATTGTGCTTTGGTTTGATTCGCAGCGATTTCTTGGATGGTCTTGTGCTAATTGTTGTTGCCTGCACAAAAGTTGCTCGCGTCAAATCGAGAGCAGTCCTTGCGTGCCCAGTCCAAATCTTTATCGCGATCAGTTGCCGCCTTTTGAGCGCTTCAAATTGACGACATTGCTCAACCCTTGCTGTGCGGTCGTCGCGGGCGACGCGAGAGATCTGCGGAACCTCGGAAAAGAAGCACCAGTTGAACGCAACTTTGACGCACGTTCCGTCCCAAAGCGACGAGCAAACCGATACACATTCGAGGACATCCCTGTGCAAGAGAGAGGATGCTCATCGTCTCGTGCTCTGGTACCTCGCCTGCGCTACCTCGCGGAGTTCTACCGGTACTACCAGCTCTGCAGCGAGATCGCCGTCGCCGTGCAACGCGGAAATGCGTGTACCGTTACCGGTACTATCGCTTACGCCCTGCAAGGCGGCTCGAGCGCGGGATTCGTGTACGTTGCTCCGCGCCGGCCGCGGTCGGTCGTGCAAGCGGGAGGCTCGCTGGTCGTCGCACGTGCGTTGAACGGCGTGATTGCGTTTCGCGCTTGCGCCGTGCCTTTGACAGCGCTTCGCCGCGCGCTTCGTGCTTTTGGGCGGCTTTCGCAGTGCCAGTATCAATTCAATGTCGTTTGACAGCGCTTAGTGCTTTGGGCGGATTTGATCGATTCGGTTTCACGTGAAACACGTCACAGTTCCGCACTCGTGATGTGAAAACGCGGCGCTCTTCATTTTTGAACATGTGAGGACTCTGAGTGGTGCCGACCATGACTGTACGCTGAACTGACGGAAGCCACAAATGCGCCACGCACGTGCACGTGCACGCCGTCTTCCAAACCTGCTTCTGAGTACATGACATGCATGACATGGGACCGGGCGGCCCTGGCTCTGACGTGAGCAATGTTCGATTCGGTATCATGCATATTTTGTGAACGTGCACGTGTGCGCGCAATGGGCGGACCCACACGATTAGCGTACACAATGATTCGCGCCGTGCAAGGAGCAAATAGATGCTTTGCAGGCACAAAGGCATCAACACAATAGGCCCGGAGAATTCGGAGAGCAATACGCGAATTCGGGACGCTGCGCAGAAGCCAGATTCAAGTCATTCCACGCCATTCACGTTCACAAGCTGAACTTCAATGTTCGGGCGGAACTCGCGCGTGCACAGCCGGTCGGCCAGCTCGAGAAGAGGAGAACTGCGGACAGAGACATGCAGGCGTGCGAGGTTGGGCAGTAACTGCGGCGGCGTGGGAGAAAAGATGCTGAGGCACAGCTCCTGCAGGGACAGGCGCCGCACGGCAGCCCAGGCTGCGCCGCCGTCATTGCCATCTCGCAAGCAGTCCGGACGCAGCTTGAGGTCCATGACTCCGGGAAAGCGCCGCAGTAAAGCGCACTCCACCGTGTACGCTTCGATGAAGTGCAGCCGGGGCATCTGCACCGTGTGCCAGTCCGTTGTCTTCAGGTCGCCGGCGATCTGTAGCGACGTGAGCATGGGAAGGCTCACGCGTGCAGTGCCTGCGCGCAACAGACGCAAAACCTACTGAGCCCAGCGCGCGGAGAAAAGCAGCGGAACAACGACACGCACCAGGAGCGAGGACGAGTCGGCGGCTAACGGTGGAAACGAGGAGCAGCTTCTCCAAGCGCTGCAGTGGCTGCAGTGTGCTGACTACGAAGGTGCCGACGGGGTGCAGCCACAATTTGCTCAAGTTCGGAACGCGCGACGCCGCCGCAGTGGTGAACATGGCAGTGACGGCGAGGAACTCCAAGCACGGACACGCGCCCAGGAGCTTGTCCAGCTCAACGTCCGAGAACTCGAACATGTGAATCCTTAGCTGTCGCAGCTCCGTACGGGTCACGATCGCATCCGGCAGCTGACTCATCTTCAGAGGGGAACGGAAACACACCAAGCCAAGCGAGTGGATGTGGGGCAGCACCGAGAGCGCAACCGCGAGACGATCCTTGGCGCAAAACAGCATCGGGTCTGGTGAGCCGGTGTGGACAAAGTTCAGCGCGCGAAGCGACGAAGACAGAGAATTGTGCGCTTCGATCAGCAGCTCTCGAGAGGATGGGGGCGCGACGATGGAGCGAAGATTGCGCGCTCTCTCGAGCAGACGGCGGCGCGCCCCGGCGCTGGTCAGCTTTTGCAGAACCGCGGGATCCTCAAGGGTCTGTCGTCGAGCCAGCGCCGGAGACACCTCGCCTTCGAGGCGCAGAGACGCGCAGCTGTTGAGGGTTCGCGCGCAGCGCGCCAATCGCGCAATCTCAGTGAACGTCAGGCATTGCGTGATGGAGACGATCACGTCGACCGAGAAGCGCGCAATCCCTTCCTTGACTTCCATTCGCATTCGAGCGTTGCGCTCCATGGTGCGTGGGCAGGTCTGCGAGCAAAAGAGCGGCATAATGCCCGGCAAGCGAGCTTTTTCAGCAGGGCGGGAAATTCGGCGCGCCGGGCGAGATTTTGAGGCAATTCCGTCAAATAATGGGGAATCGCAATTTCAACATCGCTGGAAGGCATCTCACATGTCACCCCAGTCCTGCGAGAAACTCAATTCGGCCTCAATTTCAGAGTCTGACTCTGAGCGCCCCCGCGCCCCCCCCCCCCCCCCCCCCTTTTTTTTTTTTTCCCCCCCCCCCCCCCCCCCCC
>ERZ778026.1195-NODE-1195-length-34527-cov-91.319332_pt1 | contig 34527 bp, 33 predicted proteins | sample MGYA00375756_ERZ778026 | MGnify/ENA primary metagenome ERZ778026 (study PRJEB29350, sample SAMN05389820) | bioreactor metagenome | isolation source: Ammonium sulfate bioreactor | place: South Africa: University of Cape Town | collected 2014-02-18 ... | reverse complement strand
AGATTATATTTGCAAACATGTTGAATATGCTCAATGGACAGTTTTCAAATAAAATTCAATATGACCTTAGATTATCGGAAAAGGAGATTTAGTAGATGAGCGTTTTATCAGTGATATTCATTTTTTTAAATGTTTTCACAACGTACTTTTGGCTTCTGAGAAAAATTGAAATCTATAGGTTCTTTATGTTGTGTTATTTTATTTGTCAAAATGTTGACATATACAGAACATAAAACTATTTTTGTCCAAAGCCACTTAATTAAAATCTCACAACGATGAATAATACAATATTCAGATAGTTATTCAATACCTGTGGTATTGTAAACTGCGTTTTTATTTATATTACATTTTCCTCAAGCAAGCGAACATTAACTGGGATGACGCGCGTCATGACTAATCCGCTTTCTTTTTCAAATTCGTCAAGACTAGCCGGAAGATCAAAATATTAGAGACCAGGGGTCGATTCGAATACATCTATTCATTGTTATAGATAAAGACAATGTTCAGTTCATTCATGTTTTATGAAGTTTCGACACGATGACTTAATGAACGAGCTTTACGATTCTATGCTTCGCAAAACGCTCAAGGAGTTAGTGACGATCACACGATTGCCTATGGTTATGACTCAAAAGACTTCATTAATTATCAATTTAGAAGTATTCATTGAATTATAACATCGTATATTCCTAATTAAGTGTCAGAAAATGAGATAATAAGACGAAGGTGGCTGAGACATTCTGTGATCTAGTCAACTGAAATAAAACTATGCGTATTTGTTAATAATCATACGCATACGAGCTCTTAATTTTAAGTAGCATTTAGTTCTTAATTCGTCATTTTAAACGTTCATTATAAATCATAATAGGCCAATGCTTGACAACAACAATGTCACGACGTATGATTATGAAACTTTTTGGGTTGATCGAATTAATTTTCTGAATCAAACAATCACACGATATATATCAAGTATAATTCTATTTGTTGGAAACGTTGGTTTAGTTTTCACATGTCTTATTTTTTGGCAGCCAACATTTCGTCAAAGTGCATGTACCACGTATTTCATTGCTGCTGGTTTATCACAAGTTTTCACTTTCAATTTTGCTCTTCTCACTCGAATCCTTCAATTTGGCTACAATATTAACACTGCTACTATGTATCTATGGTTTTGTAAGCTGCGCTTTTATTTATTCTACATTTCTATTGCTATTCCTCGATATAATCTTATCTTAGCATCGATTGATCGATATTTTGCTAGTTCACGCAACGCTTTTTATCGTCAATGGAGTTCACCACGAATAGTTATTCGTTTGATCATTGGTAATATTGTTTTCTGGTGTTTAATCTATATCCAAGTTCTGATTTTCTATGAAATTGACGGAAATCAATGTTTACCTCAATCGGGCAGCTATCGAACTTTTTTTAGCATTTATATCATGATTGATAGTGGAATTTTGCCTTTTTGTTTGATGTTAATATTTGGTCTATTGACAATTCGAAATGTTCGTCGAAGTAGAAGATTGATTGCACCTTCAATAAGAATTAATTCAAATCGAATTTCGAGAAAAGACAATCAACTCTATCGAATGTTGGCAAGTCAAATTTTTCTGTTCGTTATTTTGAATTTACTCAATCCATGTTATCTTATCTATCAATCATTTACGATGTATACAGATAAATCAACACTTCGTACTAGTGCCGAATCATCTGTTAGCAATATGACTTATATTCTCATATATCTTAGTTTTGGATTAACATTTCCAACATTTTTTATTTCGTCCGAAATGTTTCGACAAGAATTTATTCAAGTTATTCAAAGGAGAGTATTTCGTCGAGATTTATGAACTGTATCATCTGACAATACATTAAATAATCGAGATCGATAACTATGAGAATCGCTTTATTTAAACACTTCTTAAAATCCAACTTTGATTTCCACTCCTACTATAATCAACAATAGCTACATTCGTTGTTTCATACACCGTCATTACACGTGACCAAGCATTACGAGGTCCAACACGATATCCATTGTTTCCTTGAAGAGTTAATACCCATTCCTGATCGTAATTATTTGACCAACTTGATACTTGTACTTGTCCAACAGTTGCATTAGCATTCGATGTATATAGAGCCAGAGTAGTATTACTCAATGGTGATAAACGATATGTTCCATCGCCAAGCCAAGTAACATTCCATTTTTCATTGGCTTGATTGCATTGTCCTTGATAGAGTTGAACACTGGCACTAGTTGGATTTTGTGAAGTACCAAGATATTGATCAGATTGTGATTGTGGTGAAAGACAATAAACACCATCAGTGAGTGAACGAGCTAATTCCTCTTGTAATTGCCAATATGCTGGTTTTGGTTTATAAGATACATCCAATGGTAGAGCATCACCTTCAGTATTATGACTAGCAGAAGGTATCCAACTGTATTTATCAGTAAAACCCCATGTAAGCATAGCTGGACATCGAGCAGCAAAATGAAAAACAAATTGTAAATGTTGTCGATAGATTACACCTTGTTGTATAATATCATTTGGATTCACAGGTTGTCCATTTTTCATTGCTACACTTATATCAAGTTCAGTAACCATAATATCAAGATTATTGTCTATAAATTGTTGTGCACTTTGATAATATTCATCGCCAGGAGTCATTGAATTGCCAACTTGTACATGATATTGTAGTCCAACACCATGAACTGTTGCACCTTGAGATCTTAACCATTTGATTAATTCAACTGTTCGGTTTGCTTTTAAACCAATACGTTCAATACCATATTCATTGTAGTAGAGTTTTAAATTTGGATCAGCTTCGTGTGCAAAAATAAAAGCATATTTCATAAAATCAGGACCTAACTTTCGAAACCAAAAACAACTACGTAGATTGAATGGATTCGTATTATTTTGATCGTCAATCGCTTCGTTCACAACATCCCACCATTGTATTTTACCACGATATCGAGTGACTACCGTATGAATATAATCACTTAACAGTGATTTTGCTTTGTCAGGAGTGATCGATGATTCTTGTTCGAGTAACCACGTCGGTATGACTGTATCACGTGCCCAAAGTAAATTATGTCCACGTATTTGTAAACCATTCTGTTGAATCCAGCCAGTTGTTGAAGGTGTACCACCAATAAGCCAATCAGGATCAGTAAAATTGTATATATTATCACCCCACCATATATGACGAGGTTTCATTTCATTTTCTGCGACGATCAATTGATAATTTTTTTTAATATTGGAAATATATTGACCATCATCAACATTTTGCTTCAAAAGAACAACATCGGCTGCTGTTCCTACTAGAAGACCACGAAGAGATGCAGATACTCGAAGACCGATTGGGTCTTGAGCAAAAATCACTGCCAAACTATGCATCAATAGAATATACGAAGTGAATACGATCACTCCCATTTTTTAAGCTATCTATCGATTAATATCGATTTCACTTATATATTGAGACAGCGCACTGTTCCTAAATGCCCTAAATCTCTTTCTTAATTACCATTCCATATATAGCAAAAAAGTAGTGCGCACCTGCATGTTTTCAAAAAGATTAATCGACTCAAATCAAAGTTCTTAAAAAAGAAACCAATTTGACTGTTGACAGAGGCCTCTATACGAAATAAACTTCACAAGTATTGGTTAAAAATTTATTTTGAAAGATCTTCTTTCGTCGTCATGCTTAATCGTCAGATAAAAGAAGAGTAAATTAAGTCATTTTTTTAGTGTTGAAAGAAAAGGATAGTGATGATACTGGAAACGAAGAAAAGAATATAATTGACAGACAATTGAATGCCGTTTGAAAAACCTCTAACTGTTGAAGTGGTCGATGATCTTTGTGATGATGATGATGCTGTTGATGCTGTTGATGCGGTTGTTGCACTTGTTGTACCATTGAAAACTGAAGCAGCATAAGATGACATTGTGTAAGATGTTGGTGCATTTGTACTACAATTAACACCAAACGATGGATAATTTCCAGGACCAAAACATCCAACAAGATATGGATATGTTGATGTTGCAAAATAAGCATAATTACCAGTGGAATCATGAAACATTCCATTGCAAATATCAAAACCTGATGTAACTCGAGTACCTGCTGATAAATAAGGTCCATAGACGATATGTCCATCTTTAGCAATACCAATAACGGTTTTGGTTTGATAACTAGAAAATGAAGATATAGCATATGTAGCAATATTTGCATTACAATTGGTGTTAGCAGTGCATGATGTAATTGCTCCACTTGGAGGATTGACCATACATTCACTAGCTATATGATAATGATAGACTCCAGCGACTTGACAATGTGCAAGGCAAGAATCGACTCGTTCAGCTGTAAACCCAGCAGGTGGAAAAAATGGATCAACATTATCGATTGAATCTGAACTGAATATAACTACACCATCGACTGATACACCTGTAACAGTATTGACATTTGTTGTACCATAATTAGCAAAACCAGAAGCTGATGGTACGGTTGATGAATATGTAAGAACGCAAATAGTTTGTGAAAGTGCTGAAACTGTATTAAGATTAGTATTAGGTGAATTGACATCGACATCAGGATTGAAATTAACTTCGAAATCAACATTTAACTCAGAAAATGAGCCCATTGGAACACTAGCACATCGTGGTGGAAGACCATTCGTTTGAATTCGTATTTTAATAACACCACTGGCATTTCGACAGACAGCACTTAATTTTCGTTGCCAAACACAAACACCATTGATCGTTTGACCAGGACAAACAACACCACTAGCTGAACAAGTAACATTAACGCCGGTAGTACTCATGATATTATTTGCTGTATAGTTGATTGTAGTCTGAAACGCGGCAGCAACTGCTTGACAATCAGCCAATGAATTCGATGCAGCTGAATCAATTTTTGATACAGCAAAGCAAAGAAAAATACCAAGAAACAATACATTATTTTGAAGACGCATTTTTGTGATTAAAATTGTATTCACTACTAATTTAGCTTCGGTATTTATATGCCGGAGAAAAGTTACTTGTTCTGAACTATTTGCAGACGAATAATACAAGCTTTTTAGCAAATAAACACCTATGCTACTTCATTCAACTCCAAAGAATGCAGATTGTCACGCATTCCCTCTCAATGCTTTAATGTTTACTTTAGAAAAGTATTAGAAAAAACGTAACCCCTACCGTACTTTTCAAGCAGTACGGCTGTTAGAAAAGAAAAACAAATGAAAAAATTTTTTTTGTGTACCTGCATTTTATATTAGTTCTTGCGACAATATTTGATTAATCTATATAAGGAGAGAAAAGAAAAAAACAAAACAAAAAAAAGTCTGTTCAGTGAAGTTTTTGACACGCTTTTTCGTTATTAATTTGGAGTAATTTGATTCTCATGTCCTCGAAGTTTATACCATGAATTCAAATGTGCATGAAACATAACATACTTAAACTGTCGACGAAATCGGTCCGATGCAAATATGTATATATAAAATGAACACTAAAATAAGCAAAAGAAAAGTTTCTTTTTGTTTTCTTTCGTTTGATTTTTTGTTTTACCGCAAAATAAGCATAAAACAAAAGATTCGATATACTGTAAATAAACTGAATAGTGTTTATAATATTCAAATCCTTGATTGTACTTGTTGCGTAAACAACAGCAACCATTGCAACACCAGGAATATTTGTGAAGAAATTGACGACCACTTGTGTAAGAACCATTGTGGTCAATTGTTTATCTAATTCTCTTCGAATTAATGGAACAGTACGATAGGCCAATTGTTGAACATTTCGAAAAGCTAAGAAACCGAATACAACTGAAATCGTATCTGGTAAAAGACCAGTTATAATTGGAACAAAAACATAGTTTCGATATTGTAACATGGCAAGTGTATTTAAAGTGCATGAAATTTGTCCCGTTGAACTTCGAACATGTGTTGCCGCTATTGGAAATGGTATGATCATAAGAACTGAACAAATGAATGACACAAAAATTAATCGATAAGCATTTTTAATATTAGTCCATTGCTGCCATCGAGGATGAGAACAAGTAGCTAAATATTGATCGATTGTTGATAAACATAAACAAGAGTACGACATCAATGAACAGAATTGTAGAATTGCCAATCGTGATTTACAAAATTCATAGGATATTACGGTCCAATCGATATTATATCCACTTATCATTATACGAGATAAAAGACCGAATAATAATTGACCAATATTAACGAACGAAAGAATAAGTAAATATAACGCACAAGTATTTTTTCGAAACGTTTGCAGACTTAAAAATACGATGATATTAAATATACCACCGAGAATACCGAGAATAATGACTATAAAGCCACCATAGATTGTTATATGTCTTCCAATAGAAGCAAGAGTCATCGTAGTAGACGAAGATATTGTATATGAAGTTAAAAAAACAACGACGTGAAAAAATGACTGCAAGAAACACGATTACTATTACTTTTAAATAAGTACGTATGACAATAACTGCTTGATTACCTTTCCTGCTATAATCTCTAGACTATAATAATTAGAAGGCAGTACTTGATAGAGAAAAATGTCATCAAAAAATTGCTCCATGAATGCACACAATGATTTATAATCTTGAAAAGGTTGTTGAACAGTAGATAGTATCTTAATCATGAAAAGAAAAATAATGAGACAATGATCTTCATTGAAAAAAACTCATTTCCAGGATGCCCTATTTCTGTCTATTTTGAGGACAAAAAAAATGATGTTGGTTGATTTGTAAAACAATAGATTCATTTCGATGGTCTTACCTCAAGTTTCATAATCACGATATAGAAAACATAACTGTGTATCTAACGAAAAATTGATAGTTCATTTTTTTATTTTTACTGAAAAGCACAAGCACGTATATTTATATTGATCCATTATTTAGAAGTGTTAGAGATCGCTCTTCACACTTCTCTTTTACATCTAATTACAGAGGTGTGTTGAGGAACGGAAACTTTCATATTAATCATACTTTTATCACAAAAGAACAAAAAAACATATGATCTCTATGACATTTCGTAGTTTATTTGGATGTATAAAAGTAAAAATCGAGAAGTAGAGCAATAGAAAAAAAATATACACTCGGAGATTGAAAATCATGATAAAGTATCAATTACAATTTTTTGCAATTATCTGAGTAGAAATATGTTATAGAAGCAAAGATTAGGACAAAAAAATGTTATCTCGTATCGTATCGAATTTAATTCCATAAAAATAACAAACTATTTCATTTTTACTCAAATATATGGATACGAATAAAATCGTTTTTCTTTGGTCTCATGTTCGTTCTATTTCTACGGCATTCGAACGAGCTTTTATTCAACGAGAAGACTACATTAGTTTTCACGAACCTTTCGGTGAACCTTGTTATTTCGGTCCGGAAAAACTGTATTCCTATCATGAGCCGACATTACATCAACATCCCGAATATTTAACCGTAACTTACTCAGAAATAATCGAGATGATACTTAAAGCTGCATCAAATACCGAAAATAAAAAAGTCTTTGCCAAAGATATGGCACGTCATATTGTACGACCTGATTACAAGTTACATCCAGAGAATCCTACTGTATTATCACTCGATTTTCTTAAGAAATGTACACATACATTTATTCTTCGTACGCCCGAAAAATCTGTGCCATCATTGTATCGTGTTTATGCAAAAGTCAATGAAGATTTCATTCCCGACGATATTGGTTATTTAGAAATGCAAGTTCTATTTCAATTTCTAACTGAACTGACTGGATCTCGTCCAGCATTGATCGATACAAGTGATCTGCTAACACAACCAACAACGATCATGCGAATGTATTGTGAATCGGGTATTCATGATCGATTTGATCCACGAATGCTCGAATGGAAAGCTGAACAGGTGCAGGCATTTGATAAATGGACTGGTTGGCACGATGACGCACAACAGAGTACTGGTTTTAACAAGATTGAAAAAGCGAAGGATAATACTGATCTACCGGATCATGTCAAACAACTAATCGAGCAATGTATGCCGATTTATAATGCACTGTACCAATTAAGAATGCGTCCTTGAACTTGGTCAATCACGATGATTAATAATTGCACAAAAAATGTATTGTAAATAAATATTTTTGATTACGAATAACGCTTGAAGATTAATTTCATCATTTTGTTTGTTTAACTTCTTTTCGATATGTTTTTAATCCTTATAGTTTATAAACAAAAGAAAAACAAGCTCTCTAAATTGTTTAACGTGTCAACAAATAGCAAAACGGATTTCTTTTTATAGTTTTATTTAATGATTTTAAAAAGACAAAATGTTCTATCCAGATGAGTTATGATAATTAAAGCAACCTACATATTCAAACAAGTTCATTAATTCTCAAAATATGCACTTTTATACTTTGCCTTTTTAAATTAAAAAGTACATCATATTTAATGCATAAAATTATATTTATTGTTTTGCTTCCATTACTAGACTCAAAATAGGTTTTATTCTCACATTATTCCGTTTGATAGTTCTCCGTTCATTGAATAATTCCATTATGGACTGTTTTATCTCATCGCGATACGTTTTCGACGTGAAAAAATGAACATAAAATGGTGTATTGTAACTCAAATATAATAATAATGACATTGTAATAAAATTCATAAATGATTCGATTTGTCTTTGTTCGGTAGATTTTGGTATTCCCAAATTATTGATTATATTCAAATAGATGAGCATTAATGGATGTCCAATTGAACACAACATATAAACAACCATTTCAACTAAAACTATCTTCATCAATTTTACATCACGTCTTTGCAATTGTCTTCCAGCATCTTGAATGTGAACACGAGAACGTATCTGTCGTAAATTCTTCATCAATGGTATACTAAGCAATATCATGGAAAGAATTGGTATGATACCAACAAATACTAGATTATAAAAACTATATATTTGTCCATATAAACCGTAAACACCACATCGATTATTTTCAATACTTTCCCAAATAAGAAGATGACTAGATCCGACTAACCAAAAGATCACTAAAATATTAATCGATCGATATGCAATCTGTGGTCGACATAGTGCTCGAATTGTAGCACGTGGATGACATGATGCATATCGATCGATACATAATAAAACCAGTGTATAACGAAAGCACATTGAAGATGCATGAATTGTATAACCACGAATACGACATAATACCAATGAATAGCTAACCATATCAAAATGATCAAGTGCGTTAATAAGTGGTGGAATTGCCCACCAAGTAGCAATCGAACCAAAAATAGATATTGCTGCCAAATAAATGGAACATGAATTCTTTCGAGAATTTTTTTTTGAAAACACAACGATGGCTAATAAATTTCCAAGAGTGCCAACTGTAAGAATTGTTGATAAGAGATATCGAGTCATATATTGTTGTATGAGAATTAGAGTCGCTGCTGTTGACATAATCGATCTATGACAAAAGAGAGAAATGACGAAAAAATATTTATTTCACCTGCATAAGCAATTTTAGCACGAGTTATTTTTCACTGATCGCATGTGAAGCTTTTTCTCGTCATATACTATTATGATTTGACTTAATTCAGTTAATAAGGATAGTTTTGATGTGAATTGAAAGGATAAAATGTTACAGAAAAAAGAAAATCTCTTTTCATATTTATTTAACTTTCAGTAGAAAAAAAGATTGAAGAACTAACTGACACCTAGATAAAGACAATATGGAATTTTATATGTAAAATACGTAGAAGAATATTGAAGTTATTAATATATGAATTTCATTATAGTTAAATATTGCATAAGAATTATTATTTTCACCTATCCATGTACTCAAATAATTCGTGCAATTATTCTCGACAACATTCGGATGGAATCTCTCGATACTTCTGCGTGGTATAACTGCATCACGTTGTAATATTTTCAGATGTATCGAGTTTATCTAAGCCTACATAATCACCTGTTTTCTTATCTATAGATTGATCAAGCCAATATCCCATTTATATGTAATTACTGATTGTGCATAATATGTTGCATTTGTCATTGGATTCATATACATAGTGTAATATGTCGTTGAACTCTTAATTTGATTCCAATCAAAAATAAAACAATTGCTCGAACCATTGACAGTTGAATTCGTTGCAGATAGAATAGACCATTACATGTAACTGAAAAGAAACAGTAAATAGTCAATATTCCAATGGTATACACTGTGTCGAACATGAAAGAAAAAAATATCGTCTTATACGTATGTTGCTAATGGTTTTATACAAGTAGTCAAATATTTTTCTTGTTCGCAAAAAAATATGTAATATTCGGTTATCGACCCCATCTACGTGTCGTTTTTTGTCGAGGTTACAAAAGACAAAGAATCATATTATATGCATCGATAATCACACCGTTATTAAAAAAAAGGATAAAAGCCTATACACTTATCGTCGTTTTATTTACGATTGCTTATAACGAAAATCACTCATGAGCAACATCCAGCCATGCAAAGGCAAACGTTGTCCGAATTGTGGTCAATGTCGTGATTGGTATTATACAGGCGACGCAGCAACTGCAACATGGCTTCGAAATTGGAAGAATTGGCCTCCGAATGATTGGTATCGTTACCGTGATCTTGAAATTAACGATCGATTTACAAAACGTCCTGATGCAACATGCACGCATTTTCTATGCATTATCGATGGAGAAAATATTCCAATGGCTCTTCATTTTCATAAACTTGGTGCCAATGCTTTCTATCATGCTCATCAAGATCTTTGTTTGTGTAACGATAATGTTCGTCATTAAAATAAATTTAAAAAAATAAGAATTCAATAGATGAGCGTCTCCTGACATCTTGAGTTATAACGTTTTCATGTCGCATTCGTTACTTATATTGACAAGTGATTTTTTTTCTATTTTTTATTTGAAACGAATCGATGTCGTTTGCTCATGATTTTAAAGTACCGAAAAAATCTGATATTGAAAAAGCATTAGGACCGTTCGATGAACATTCAAGTTCGGTTTTTAACAAGAATTTCTATGAAACATTCGATGATCTTCCATTACCAAAGAAACCATCAGATTGGCTTGCAGAAAACATTGAAAAAGGCCAAACTTACATGGAATTTACGCAATTATCTCGAACGTTGAATACACCACTATCTGCTCATAGAAAAACTATTTATTTAACAACATTCGGACAAATTGATAGTACGATATTTGATATAAATAATCTCATCGATTATATTCATCGTTTTTTTCAAATGCAAGTCAAATTAATCCAGCCATTTGTTCAAGTTCAATGGAATGATGATAAGAACCAATGGATATGTACGATGAAATTGACTGATGGAAAAACACGTGAATTCAAACTTCGTACACGTTATGACGAAAACAGCAAACGCTCACAAATTTGTGTAACTGCAATTTTGAATCTTTTGAAAAAAGTTGTGCCTGATGATGCTCGATGTCTTGTTGCGTTGACGATGGCACATGATTTTTATGGAAACGACGAAGATTTATTCATTGCTGGTTTGTCCATGGGCAATTGTCGTGTAGCTGCATTTTCACTCTATCGATATGATCCATATTTGATATTCAATGAATCTGATTGGTTTGATTATAAATTCGAAGAAGATCAATCACTCGAACGACAGCATTTATTATTAATTCGAACTTGTCGTTTATTAACACATGAAATATGTCATCTTTTAGGAATTGATCATTGTATTTTCTATTCGTGTTTAATGAATGGTAGTGGAAATTTAGATGAAGATTTTAGTCAACCATTGTTTGAATGTCCGATTGATCTGCGAAAACTTTATTCACTCATTCAATTTGATATTCGTCAACGATATGAAGAATTGATGGAATTCTATCGAGTGCATCATTTTATTGAGGAATTGAAATTAGTTGAAAAAAAACTCGATGTTATCAAACAATCGACGCCTTCGACTAAGCTTGTAAAAAGAAAATGTTCTTTGGATAAAATGAAGTCAAAATCATCGCCGAAACATCTCAAATCGGATTAACTTTGTTTGCAAAATAACATAATTTTAGATGTTTCTGATTCTAAATCTTCTTGGGGTTTTTTTTGATAGACACTTAATAAAAACGATTGCTATTATTCCACCGATTATACAACCGTACAGAAATTCTGGTCTTGACCAAAAACGTGTTCTAATAGTAGTAACCAAATTTGGTGGCTGTTGATGATGAATATTGTATGTTTCTTGTCGTTGAATAATAAAATCAAGTAGTCGCTGACGCATTTCCAAAATATAATTCATTTGAAATCGAGCTGCCTCATAGTTTGGATTGATTCGTAATTCCGGTCGAAGACATCCCATGAAATGAACGCCCAATCCAAAGAAATTTCTTAAATCATGTTTAACAACGTCAGGATGCTGAAAAAAGGCGGCTACATAAGCTTCTCTTTCAGCAGCACTTTTCTCTTCACAGTGAGTAATAATTAACATAAAATACGGTTGTAATCTTGGATATTGTTTTTTAATAAAAATCATTGATTTAATATCTTCATAATTTATTCCACCACCACTGCTAAAGACAAAAGCAAATGCATGAATATGAGGTATATCTTTGGTGATGCATTCATCAAGATATCGTTGAATAGTTTCATTTTCGAGACGTTCACCTCGATTTATCACAATATCAAATAGCCCGGGTGAATCAATAATTGTAAAATAATACGGGATGTCTTCATGTACTGTCATCATTCGATTGAATGTGATACCTCGGGTAGCAGCATATAAATCAGGCATTTCAGGTATTCGAAATGGATCTTTGATTGTATTCGGAATAGTAGATTTACCAGTACGAATTCTTCCAACAATTACCATGTTTCGAAAAGTACTATCAACAAATGGATAAGTATTCTGATTGCCCATTTCTTCACGGAGCCTGGCTAGCATTCGATCAGCATTTGCTGCATTGTTTTCTGCCATTAGTTGCTCTCTGAATATAAGTATTCAAATAAAATATTACTTGTAATTCAGTTATCTAGAAAAAAAGAAAATTATAAAATGTTTATTTATTTGTAAATATTTCCATTCTTTAGTTTATTGAGCAATATATTGTATAAAACAGAATATTTTATCACTTGGATGTCATTTGATTGACCATCCAAACGTTCGATCATGTTTTCGATTAGTCTATTTTGCTTATTTATGACGGATGATTGATAACCAATAATAGCAAGCGCACAAATGCCAATTGTAATACCAATCGGACGTAAATATTGATTTAAATCGTGATTTACTTCAAATGATGATTGAATATTCGAAAGTGGAATATCTTCGAAACATTTTTCAATGAATTTTTTTCGCATTTCTAAAACATTTTGATGCTCGAATACAAGTGTATCGCAATTCAATTGATTAAACGATTCATATCGAAGACAGCCAATGAAGAGATATCCTCGTTGAAAAAAGTTTTGTAGACCATGCCGTTTCACATCGGGATGTTGAAAGAATCCTTGAATTAAATTATTTTTCGTCTCATTATTTAAATCTTCTGCATGTGTGATTATCAATATCATTTTATCAGATAGCTTGGAGAATTTCGATTGAATAAAAACCATTTTATCGATATCTTCCTGTCTAATACCATTGGATAAACTGAAAACAAAAGCAATAATATCAATACGATTGTTATTTTGCAATTGATTTTGCAACATATTCATAATCGAATTATCAATTAATCTGATTCGTTCTGATCCTGATCGTAGATCGTTGAAGCCAGGCATATCGATGATACGAAAACTACCAATTTGATGAACTTCAGGTGCTTCTGTACTTGAAAAAAGCGTTGGTTTTGGTGGTTGATAAAGACTATCTTGAATAACTTTGGTAATTGTTGATTTACCAGCACGCGTAGGACCTATGAGAAGAATTGAGCGCTGTTTATCAGCGGGCATTTGAATATGAAGACCGCTAAGATCTCGCTGTTGCTCTAATTTTTGAATAATATCTTGAGAAGATTGATACGTAGTATTCATTGTCTTAAATTTATCTAAAATGACATATTTTTATATTTTTTTATTCTGAAAATAGTGCATAAGAAAAAAAAGAACGAAGAAAAACTCAAAAGTATGTACATTATTTGTTTATTGGAAAAAAACCCAATCTGCGTTTCATTCGTAATGCACCAGTGAGAATAAAAATGTAAAATATCTTTTTTGAATATTTAACGAGAGCAGAGCACACGATTTCGTTCATTCATATACCATTTTACAAAATACCTTCCAATCGACAGAAAATCGTTATTTTTTTCGTTTTATATGAAGAAAACAGTATTCACGTGATTAAATATAAAGACTATAATATGCATATCTATTTATTTCGACGACACAAAAGAAAGGATAACAAAAAATACCACATTGACTTGATCCCGCAAACGCATATATTGAAAACTAAAAAAAGAAAATACGATATCTCAGACTACCCACAAAAGAAAGAGTTAAAAACTTCAGTTTAACGCAGTTACGAAAGAATGATGCTCAGAATGATTTAAAAACAGTATGTAAAAAAACACTTTGATTAGAAATTCATTCTTTCAGTACTGGTTAATCAAGTATTAAATATGTTTCAACTCGAGAAGTATTTTACAAAGAATTTAGGAGTTTGAGTTTCATGGATAAAAAAGTTTATATTATATAAAAAATACATAGGATCAAAGAGAAGAAAGAATCACTACCAGTTCAGATTAATTGGAGTGATAAATCTAATAAAAGTTCAATTACAAAATGAAAGAGGAAAAATTCCGAAAGTCTTTATTTGTAATTGTAGTAATCAATATAATTCGGCATGATTAGATATAGAACTACTAAATGAACCAGTAACTAATACCCTTCCATTATTTAGTATCGAAGCAGTATGTTGAAATCGTGCATCATTTAATCTACTAGCAGTAGTCCAAAGACCAGTTAATGGATCGTATAATTCAACAGTATCTAAAGAAGTACTACCATTGTATCCGCCAGTAACTAAAATTGTTCCATCGGATAATACGGATGCTGTATGTTGACTACGTCCTTCATTTAAATTACCAGTAATAATCCAATTACCTGTTGACGGATCATATAATTCAGAACTATTTAAAACGCCACTACCAGGTGGCGTTCCACCAGTAATCAGCACAGATCCATTAGTTAACAGAGATGCTGTATGTGAAGATCGTCCATCTGTTAAATAGCCCATAAGTGTCCAAGTACCTGTCGAATAATTGTATAACTCAGCAGTATTCATAAAAGAACCATATCCACCAACAATTAACACGTTTCCATCCATCAATAGAGTTGCTGTAGGATTATTTCGTGAATATTGCAAACTTCCACTCGTATTCCAGATACCTGTTATTGGATCGTATAATTCAGCAATATCTGAACCCATACCAGTAGTCACTCCGGCACAAACTAATACTTTTCCATCGGTTAATACAGTTGCCGTATGAAAATAACGTCCATAATTCAAGCTGCCTGTATTTGTCCAAATACCCGTTGATGGATCATATAGCTCAGCACTGTTTAAAGGATTTGCACCATCAGATCCACCGACAACTAATACATTCCCGTTATTTAGCAGAGATGCTGTATGATAAACTCGTGCCTGACTTAAGTTACTAGGAGTATTCCAACTACCTGTTGATGGATTATATAATTCAACACTATTCAATGCAACTGAACTATATTGGCCACCTACAACTAAAACACTTCCATTCGTTAATACAGTTGCTGTGTGACCTCCTCGTGCGTAATTCATATTACCAGTATAAGACCATCCTAAAAGGAAAACATTTAGTTAATATAATTATTCTGTCGTCTTACTTCTAGTACAATAACTTGTTAAAGCCAATGGTAAACATACTGCTTGTGGTGAACAACATGAATTGATGACACACACTGAATTAGATATTGTACAAGCATACGTAACGTTATTACATGGTGTCAATAATGAACAGAGAATGCCTGGTGCACAGTATCTTCTATTTGCAGTCGTACGATAACCATAGCAAGGTGTTGACGATAATCGACAGGTACTATTGTCATCGGAAAAACATTCTTGTACGAAACAATTTGCTGTTGGCTCTACTGCAGAATGGGACGATACAGAAAACGAAAATTCTACTGAACTACCACTGTTACTACAGTAATAATCTGGTATTTCAGTAGTTTGTCCTTAAAAAGATTGTCGATTGTGAAAGTGGAGAACAAATTGAAATACATTTTCAAACCTTGTACATATGAGAACAAAATAGTGAGGAAGAAAGGCAGCAACAACTGCATACTCAAACTGGCATATAAACGAATGAATTGATTGAAAATGTGAATTTATTTTTCGTTTCTTTCTTACTTAGTTGCCAAAATGAATGTTTTCTTTTAGATGTTTACTCATGACCATGAAAGTACTTTTACATATTGACAGTTTTATTTAAAAAAAAATGTTCTTTTTACAGGAGATAAAATTCTTATTGAATTCGTACGAATGATTTAAAAATAGGAAGCAGTTGGTCCACATCTTCTGGACCTAACGAACGCAAAACATCATTGGTTATTTGTTCCTGTATAATTTGCCATGATATAATACGTGAAATGAGTTGAGTAAATAAATCAAATGCAGTTTTATATCCATGCATTGCTTCCATATATTTCCATAAGAGTTCAACGAAATAATTCTGTGCAGTTTGTACTGATTTATCATCGTTGAATGTTTGTCCATAAGAATTGTCGTTTATTGAAAAACTTTTTGTCAAAATAAGTATAATCAATGTTATTCGAATAATATTTTGGTCATATTTTGCGATAGATAATATGGATCCAAAGATTTTCCCTATCTTCTCACAAGTTTCATATCCGTGAAGTGGTCGAAAGAATTTCGTAGTTAATGGCGTATCCGAGTCACATTCAATTAATTGACCTTTGTCTGAATTATAATGAAGAACTGAATTTATACCAATCACTGTCAATAAATTAGATTTAACTAAAGTAACTTTATCATCGAGATTTAATTGACTAAATTCAGGTATTTGTTTAATAAATGATAAAAATCTCATGATGGACACTGATCGACTATTGAGAAATTGTAGAAAGGTATTTGCAGGTGCTGATGGATTCCAAGGAAGGCCATCTTGTTCCGCTATAATACATAAAAATAAACAATTATCAAAAACAGATATTTCTATTTACCTAATTCGATACGTTTTTGATACAAAAACGATATGTTTTCAATACGTTGGAAATCTTCTGATGCGAGTAATGTCTGTTGAGGTTGAGGCGGTAAAAGATCTGAGAAATCTGTACAAAAAATATCTTCGTCTAATTGGTAAGTTGAATTTGATAATAAATTTCGATTTTCTTCGATTTTATGATATTTTAATATTTTTATTTCATCCTAAAATAATGATTTCATTGCTTGTCTTTTTCTATAGTTTTCAATCGAAATACTTTTGTAAGTCGATCACGAGTCATTCCATTGTTAAGACATTTTACTAAACGGCAAGGCACACAATAACGACGTGTTTCTTCTGTTATTTCACATGTGCTTTGATTTTTACAACGTAAATTCGACTACATAAAATAAACAAGCATAAAATGAAAACTCCAGAAATATCGAAAATAACTCACGAGTTTTTTTTGTGAATTTCGACGAAAAAATGCTTTACAACTTTCACATGCAATTGCACCGAAATTATATCCAAGTGCTGGCGATCCACAAACCACACAAATTAAACCGTCTTTTCTAGGTAAATCAGTAGTAAGTTCTTTGTTTTTCTGTAGAATTTTATTTTGATTCGATGGAGAAACAGAAACGCTTTTTTCAATTTCATCAATGATAGTTTCATCATCGATAATAACCATTATTCGTCGACGTTTGGAACCATTTTCTACCCACATATTTGGCAACATTATTTAGAAATTATTCTAAAATAAATCTATTTCTTTTTATACTCAAAAAAAAAGAACGAATCAGACCATACATGTGGAAGAAAAGAAAAAAAAACACGGCTATTAACATAGATGACGCATTGATAAGAAATGAGTAAACTCATTTTTTTCTTCAATGCGTCATTCGATGTTTTTTTTGCTTATCGATAGACACAAGGTTTATTAAAAGAAACTAAAAACCACGCAAAAAAGTCTTGTTTAGATAAGCTAATACGTATAGTAATAGTCCCATTCCACATAGACTGAGAAATATTGAGTCCGGTCCTGTCCATTTAGCATATTGGATATATTTTTTCAATATCCAAAGCACAAACATTGTACCACCTATACCCACAATGAATGGAATGCCAAGAACGGGCGCAAGAAAAGTCGATGCCAGTCCGCTGAACAATGTTATTTGTTCGAACAGAGGCAATAGTCTTCTGTCATTATTTTGACAGTATTTGTAATAGCTTTTCGATGATAGAACCGCAAGTCCAATGAAATAAACCAAAGCACCAATGAATAATAATGGCCGAATAAATGGAATAGTTAAACAATTCGCTGGTATCATATGTAGAACAATTCCAGCTACAAGTAAACAGAATGCCGATAGTGTTGCAGCTGGACATATACGATCACGAGTGAAACCAAATACTACTAATTCATCTTGTTGATTTGCATGAATAAAACAATAGAATTGTAATATTGCAATAGCTAAAAAGCCAGCTTCATAACTTTGTTGATATACGGCAACAATAGGCCAACTGATCATTAATATATGTATTATTGTTCCTATAGGACTTGTTTCGTCACCAAAACGACCAAGAGAATGTGACAGTATTAATGTAGCCAAGAATGTCAAACAACCAAGGAAAACTAGCCACGAATTGCTGTTCATAAATGTTAAATAAAAATCAGCAAAATAAAAGATTTTTTCCCAAGTTGTAGCTGGAATATCAGTTATATTAGGTATAACAAAAATACAGGTAAAAAATAATCCAGCAATAAACGCAATAAATCCAGCAAATACGGCAATAATGTTCGCAAATGAAATCACCGATAGACGTTTTCCATATTCCAGAAATTCTTTTCTTGTCAATAGTTTATCTTTCCCGATTAATTTCGATCCATATTCAATGTATAATTGTTTTTCGTCATTTGCTTGCTGTTGTGTTAGTATGCCACGTTGCTCTAAATTTTCTATTACTTCGTAGTATTTTTTCAATTCATCAATCGATTTTGGAAGAAGAGAGTTCTTATCATTTGAATTCGATCCAATGGTGGTCGTAAATAAATAAAAAAATATGAATAATTTTGGTAAAAAACGTAGTATTTCAAACATTTGCAGTAAGTATTATAGCTTTTGTTTCTCGTTTATATTTTCTCTACAAATGGGTAAATGTTTCACAAAATACCCAATGAGTCATGGCGACTAATCTTTAGAGAGATTAAAAAAACAATAGTACTAGTGTCGAACTTGAAATTTGAATTCAAATTCATAATCTATAGGTTGCAATAACCAATAAACATTTTGTTTCTTATCTTTTCTTGGTAACAAAATTCATGGAATATACGTAGATTATAAAAGCAAATATAAAGAAAATAAACTTTTATCTTCGATTGTTGCTTGGAGTACTCGATGAGAAAAACATTGATGTCAGGTAAAACTTCATCGAATCTCATGACCATCATGCACTCCCTCTCTCTCGCTCTCTTTAGTGCTCGATTCTTCTATATTATGTGAAATTTATTATCCATTTTCAATGACTTTGAGGTCATGCGATTGAAGATAAAACCTCGAATGAATTTTAGGTAATAAATTTGACATAAAGTGCATCGTTAAAAAACAAATCAAAGAGCAAAATATGTTTATTTGATCTGATAAATTTTATTGATCAAACGTAGGTGTTTAAAATGTATAAAAGCCGATGGTTTTTTTCGAAGATTTTCAGTGTATTTCAAACATGTTTCGAGCACTTGTCATTCTCGCTGTTTTATCGTCGATTGCTGCCGTTCAATACAACGTCAATCCTTTGGGAATCTGGAAGAAACGTATATTGTCCACAGCTATTTTCGGTGATTCAACATCGGACACGGGCAATGTTTATCAACTAACAAATAAAGCATGGCCAATTTCTCCACCAAATTATCATGGTCGATATTCAAATGGTTTCAACTGGGCTGACACTTTAGAAGTTTTGGTGAAATACAATTATGCACATGGCAGTGCAACAACAGACAACAATTTGGTTAAAGGTTATGCACAAGCTGGTGCCGTTTTAGTACCAGGTCTTCTTCAACAAGTTGAAGAATACGTCAACAACCCTCTACTTAGCTTGTTTCGTAATTGCAGTGCTCACATTATTTGGGGTGGTGCCAATGATGCCGTTGCCGATCCAACTCTCGCTGCTCAACCACAAGTGGTCGTTGCCAGTTTGATTAAATCAGTTTCAGCTTTACTTGCTGCTGGTGTTAAAGATCTTATTGTTTTCAATCAAGTTCCATTTCAAATAATTCCGGTCAATGCTAAACTTAATCAATCTGCATTATTCATTCAATTAACAGCGGCTGTTAATTATCTTACTAATGCATATCTTCAAGGATTAAAACAGGCCTATCCAAATGCCAATATCTATCTTTTCGATGTTCATACATTGGTTTCCAATCTTTATGCCAATCCTCCATCACCAATCAATGATGTAACTGGCTACTGTTGGGCTGTGACTGGTACAACAATTTCATCGGCTTGCAATAATCCAAATAATTACTTTTTCGCCGATACATTCCATTTCACTACACCTGTTCAACAAAAATTGGCTAAAGCTGTTGGAAAATTTTTCGACAATGATTTTACACCAAGTGCCGAAAACTTTTTCTACAAGATTTAATCTGCTTCCAATCATCTTAACCATTCAAGACAAGGCAAAACAAAGACCTTTTTTGCTAATCACATGTAGCTAGTGTCCTGCTTTTCTTTTATTCTTCTTAATTTTAATCAATAAAAATCGAGTCTTGAGTAAATCATTAGCTTGTGTGTTAAAAGATGTCACTCGTAAATACATAGTTACCTCGATCAGTTTTTGACTGGTTGTTGACATTTATGAATCATATGAAAGAGAATCGAACAACATGTTACCATCTTTCCTTCATTGTCCAGAAATCCAATCGATTTTAGCATCATTTGCTATCATTTTACTTCCAATTCTATCGTCGTATTCTCTTCTATTACATTCGTCTAGTTTTATATTGAATACTTTCAATATTATTGATGCGATGATTTGTACGTGGTGGTATTGGAAAGGTAACAGCTGAAGAGCTAGCTAGACGAGATGCTCGTTCAAGAAATTTAACTGAAGCAATAAACGATGTTAAAAAAGTAGCACGATCAAAAAATAATGTTGTTGGCTATGGCATTGATCTGTCGGATCTACAATCGATCAAATTATGTGTTGAAAAATTTTTGGCAGCAGAAGATGAGTATGTTAATAAAAATAACAGCTCTAATTAATAATGCTGGTATAGTTCTTTGTCCTTACGGCAAAACGAAAGATGGTTTCGAATTAGTCATGTGTACGAATCATTTCGGTCATTCCTTATGGGGAGTTCCTTGTGATGCAGCTCATTATCTTGAAGTATGCGATCCAATACCTATCGTCCATTGTAAGCTTATTCATTACATCCATGCACAGTTTACTCAAATATTCATCGACATATGGGAATTCCTAATTTCGTATATTTTTGAAAACACCATTGGAAGGAGCACAAACCAATCTGTATTGTGCATTATCTGATTCAAGCTCGACTAGCATCCGTTCAAAATAAATATGCAAACGATGATCGAATAGCTCGAGAATGGTGGAATTATTCAGAGAATATTATCAATGAAAAACTAACGAATATTCATTCGTACATGCACTCAAATGTGTAAATAACAAGTACAGATTAGAATAAAGAGAAAGTGTTATCACTTGAATGACGAGGCAAAAAATGCTTTCATAGATGAAAAAAGTGCTATGTCATAAACTGACGTTGAGTAGCTTATAAAAAGGCGAATGAATTCTTGAGGATAGTTAGTTTAGTTTGAAAACAAAATATGACAATCAACGATAATTCGAATACTGATCGTGATGTAAATACAACTTTGAATTATAATAAGGCATTGCCTTCAATTGATTCGTCTGAACATTGGTATATCAGCATTAATGCGTCAAATGATGGTAAACGCAAACAAAATTTTGAAGAACATAAACTTCCAATTACTGTACATGATATGCGAGGACATGAATCCGAAACACATATTGATATAACTGGTTTTCAAGCAGTTCATTCACCAAGTAAAGTTGATGCTGATATCATACTTAATGGAACAGAAGAACAAATTAAGCAAGCATATTACGGTGAAGTCGAAGAACTAATTAAACGAGTTACAGGTGCAAATCATGTCGTTTTCTTTGATCATACTGTACGTAAAGTACGAGAAAGTAGCTTGGAAGATACACCATCGACTCGACAACCTGTACAACGTGTACATGTTGATCAAACTCCAATCAGTGCTCATACACGTGTTAAACGACATGCAACCGATATTAAATGGAAACGTTTTCAATTGATTAATGTATGGCGACCATTACAGAATCCAGTCTATGATTATCCACTTGGTGTTGCTGATTTTCGTTCTATTGATGTCATCAATGATCTTATTCCAACAACACTTGTCTATCCACCTCCTACACCGAACGGTGAAACTTATTCTGTTGTCCATAATCCAAATCATCGATGGTATTATTGGTCGAAGATGACACCCGATGAAGTTCTGCTATTGAAATGTTATGATAGTGCAAGTCAAGCTCTTGCAACAGTTAAACAAAGTGCAGCTGAAGTAGATCAAACATTATTACGTGATGTTGCTGGTTTAACACCTCATACAGCATTCTACGATGCTCAAGGTGCAAACGAAGGACCTTCGAGACAATCAATTGAAGTACGAGCTCTTGTTTTTTATGATTAAATAAAAAAAACTATGTAAATCCAAAAAAAAACTCTTTCTTCATTATTTTTACGCCACATTTCAGTTTCGATATCTTCTAATCGCATAAAACATAGAAAATCCTATAAGATCAACAAAAAGATATATCTCTTTACAACGATCGAAGACTAACCGACAACAATCACAAAGATTATGATCGGACCAATGATCAATCTCCATGTACGATCTGTTGTTTGACTGATTTTCGGTAAAGGAAACTCAATAGTAGCAGCAGCAGCAGTACTATTATCACTACTATTGGATGAGATAAGTGTAAAAATATATCGACAATTCCAACTTAGCATATCGATATACCATCGATGATTAAACCATGCTTTTATTCTACACACTTCTCGGTGACTAACCAAGGCTGATATGATAAATCGTATATTTTTGAAAGTATAGATATTGTTGTTAACAGTTATGTTGACATTTGTCCAATTGTTAGCCATGAAATCGAAAAAAATCCATTGTTTACGAATTAAATGATGAATAGGAATGTTATATATAAAATTCTTATCAATCACAATGTCTGTCGATGATGACGATAATGATAAATCAGTAAAACTGAATGAAGTCATATAAATTTTCTTAGTAATATTCGAATATAAGTTAAATATGCGTACAGCTGATTGTTGATTATCGATGAGAAAAGTATGTAAATCATCCCAAGTTTTGAGAAAGATCGTTATTCGAGTTATGTGTTGACTACAATTGATTGATTTTATTTCAAGTAAAGGATTGGTAATTTCGCAATTTAATGCACCAATGTTATCAGCAAAGTAACAATATCCAAGATTATCTTTTCCAAATTCGACACAACCGAAAACATTTGAAATGAGGGCATCATTGAGAAAAACGAAATAAAAAAAAATTCGTTGATTCATTCGAGAGAAGAAAAAAGATTAATCTCCGCGCGTTTATATAAACTTTTTATCGAATACGATATTGGTTAACTGTCGTGGTAGTGATGTTGAATCTGTAAATATGAATGTAGTAACATAAGTTTTGTTGGTATTATTTGGATATAAATTGAATATCTACAAAGCTGTTTTCTGTATTATTTTCGATGAAAACAAGCGTAGAACGATCAGCATGTTTAGTGCGATTTATCGATATGACAAGATAATTCAGCTTCATCTGGTTTGTTCCAGTAGCAACTGAATCCGTCATTCTTCTCATTTTTAAATTGAATAAAACCGAGAACAGTTGAAATAAGTACACTATTGAAAAAGGCGCAGTTATTTATATTTTTTAAAAATTAAATGAAGCTTTCTACAGTAATAAGCAAAATGTTAATATGTCGATAGTTTAATATCATCTTGATTCAATGATGTTGCGTATAAACCTTGTTTCGAATGCACAATGACAGGAATATTTCGCACGATATCATTGAATAGACCATGAACTTTAACTTCGAGTTTGAGGACATACTCAACAGCAATCGGTTTGTCTGAAGTTGTCGATGGTAGATAACGAAACGATGGAATAACGCGATCATCATCTGGAATGGCTAGTGGCAAAGTTTCACGATAATTTTCACCTGAAAATGCTTGCAAATCAGGTGGACTTGAAAGATCAATCTTGAGCGAACAATGTCCTGCTTTCCATAGAGTACGATTTTGTATCAAATCAATCGATAGACATTTGATTTTCGCATGTTTCGGATTGTGTAATTCAACATTGAGATAACAAATGTCACCGGGTTTGATAGGATTAGTTTGCTCGTTGAGAGAAGCATAAAGAATGATATTGCTATGATTTTTATTCTCGATTTCTACAGGTAAAAATGATGGATGTAAATAGGACGATGGATGTGCAATGAGATGAATTGGAATCTTTTGACAAATATCTTTTTTATGTTTCTCAGGTAGTTTAATATTAACATAAAGTTTATAATGAAGATATGGACCATCCGAAGATATTTGATTCAATGATGGAGGTAATAAAGATGGCGGAGAGAAAGCAATTGGCCAAGAATGAACACCGCTATCAAGAGTAATTTCATCCTAGGAATATACTGTTTTTTTATTATAACTAGATGATCGAAAAATCTTCTCACTTGATTTTCTATGAGAGGAATCGATTGTTCGAAAAAGATATCTCTATGAGTAACTGGATGATATCCACTTCCGTTATATACATACGTTGTATAAAGCGTTTTACCAATGAATTCAGCAGATATTTTCTGAATTTTAATATTTTTTTCTGATGTATTATTAAATGTCATTGTGCCCGTTATCTGTTGACCCATGATAAACGGTTGAGTTCCATCTAATTGAATATTAACTGTCGAGTTGACAGAGCCCATTTTACGAATAATCGAATGCAAACTTGTTCAAATAAAAAATATTTAACTAGGATTATAAAACAGAACCAATAGTAATAGAGGAAGAACATTGTGAGACATCTATTTCTGGTAATAATTGTTTTTCTTATCCTTTATTTCAGATCAAATAAAACTTTATAAAATTTTTACAACAACTTTTCCAAATCCGGCTTTGCCTTGTTTGACCAGATTGATAGCATTTTCTGCATCTTCGAGTTGAATTATTTTATTAATATATGGTTTTAATTTGCCATCTTCAATCCATTTTGCTGCTTGAATCAATGCACCATGAGCAAATGTGTTTAATTCTGCTCGTTCAGGTCCTAACCAATAACGTGCGAGATCAGCATGAACAAGATTTGCTTTTCGTTGTGCAACACTGTTCGATTCCGGACTACCTTCTTGTCCGAAAGAACCAAGAACAATCCATGAGCCGCCTTCTTTAACAACTTGAGTTGACTTTTCGAAACTCGACTGAAGATAAGTCGAATCGAAAACAATATTCACACCTTGTCCTTGTGTTAATTCAAAGACACGATCAACAACATTCTCTTTTCCATGATTAATAACATCGTTAACATGATATTTTTCTTTGAGAATAGCAATACCATCGTCTTTCGATGCTGATGCAATAACTTGTTTTGCACCTCGAATCTGTGCGATTTGTACAGCAAAATGACCAACGCCACCTGAACCACCGGGAACAAAAACTGTTGTCGTCGAATCGATATTAACTTGACGAAGACCGTCCATAGCCGATAAAAATGCGACACCAAGTGTTGCTGCATCTTCATGACTAACACCTTTCGGTTTCTTAGCCAATGCATCCGTGTCAGCAACGGTATATTGTTGAAAAGCACCACCACCATTATCGGATTTTAAGTTCAAAAATCCGAAAACTTCATCACCAACAGTGAAATTTTGAACTTTTTTTCCTACGGCAACAATTCGACCACTAAGATCAAAACCAATTCCAGCTGGTAGATTAGTATTAGCAAAATTATAAGCTGCCATTTTATAATCAACCGGATTGATAGAAACAGCATGATTTTCAATTAAAACCTGATTATCACCTAATTCAGATGGTTGAACAACGGGTGCCGATGTCGACCATTCGAATGGATTCGTATCACCCACACGGATCCATCGTAATGACTTTTGTGTAGTTGGTAGACTTGTTGTCATTTTATTTTGAAAAGTTTATCTAAAATATGTAAAACGATGTAGTCGTGTTTTATAAAACCAATGAAAAAAAAACTGGGATTCAAAATCTATAAGCCTACAGCTTGACAACTCATTTTCCATAATTGTTCAGCAGCAACTGGATCAGTACTTAGTGATGATGATTTACAAACGGCACAATTTCTATATAAGTTAAATAAATGAAAATCAAGATACGAAATTATGTTCGAAATTCAATTACTGAAAATATAAATCTTTCGAATATTGTAATTTCGGTTCGATCGCACAATAGATCGATGTTTGTGCTCCATTTTCCGGTGTTTTCGCACATAGAAATTTGAGAATAATGATAAATGGATAGTACAAAAACGATGTCAACAATCCAACAGATTCTTCCATCGGATCTTTAATCGATGTCGATACTAAGCCAGGTGTTACTGCAAATGCGTTTATGTCTTCATCGATTTGTTTCAATCGATATGTTGAAAGAATTTGAAATAACTTCGATGCGGGATACGAACCCATCAACTTGGATTTTCGTTGTTGTGTCAATGCATCTGACCAATCAATTGATTTAATACCTGAACATCTTTATGATTATTTTCATGATCGAATCGAAGAGAAGAAAAAAGCAAACTTTGATGAAGATCAGATGAAATATTTAGAATTCGACTTGGTTTCGATTGTTTTAATTTTTCAAGCAAAAGATTTGTTAAAAGAAAATGTCCAAGATAATTCGATTGTATGACATAGTCAAAACCATCTTCAGTCGTTTGAGTTGATGAATAACCTAAACCAGCATTACAAATAAGAATATCCAATCTTTCTTCTTGTTTCAAATATAAATTAGCAAAATTTCTAATCGAATTCAACGATGATAAATCACATTCCATGAGAACGATTTGATTTTCATTGCAATGTGTTTCTTCGACGAGTTTTTCAATTGCTTTTTGACCTTTAGTTAAATTTCGACAAGCAATGATAACACGAGCATCTACGTATATAAATAAACATTTGTTTTTTCGTTTGAAAAATATTTGATCAATGAAATGAATATACTTCGTTGAAGAAGATCTTTGGCTGTTTCATAACCAATTCCACAATTTCCACCGGTGATTAAAACTGTTTTGCCATTTAAATTCTCTTTACTTGTCAACAAACGACGATTTATCCAGTATTTATTAAATAACCAACCGGTTAGGACTATACTTTAGGAATTAAATCGAAATATATTTCGAATGGAAAAAAAATTACTAGTTCCACTAAGGATTAAAATTGTTTTTTGATATCGATAAAATGTTTCATTTAGTATTGACAACAAATGCTCCATATTCTACTGTACTAGTTTCTTTCTTTCGTTTATGTTGGAAGAAATTAACCAATCGAAAAAGTCATCTTTTATTTTACCTCTATGCTAAGGATATGTATTTCTAAAGAATCTCTTGAAGCGACCTCTACATATGAACACTGGTTTTATTGTCATAATTGGTTGAACTCCAAGTCATTTATGTACGACGACGGGTCAACCGACCGAAAACACATATCAATATCATCTTTGTTAGATTAAATGGTAACTTCTCTCTCGTTTTTTTTTGTTATAAAGAAAAACCTGGTGATTTGTTTTAATTAAAGGATTCTGATCTGCGCAGTGTTCTAGTCAAAGTTCAAGATTGTCTTTCGAATGATGATCGACAACGATTACATTTTTTCTTGGGTTCAAATGTACCAAGAAGAATTCGTGATGATACATCACTTAGTGGAACACTTTCTCTCATCGAATCATTATTTGAACAAGATAAAATCAATGAACAAGATTGTACATTTCTCATCAATGCATTTGAAACTATTCAATGTCATGATGCTGTTCGACTTTTAAAAGGTTTCTTAATTTCTCTATTTCTGAATTAAAACTCATCTTTACATTTTCGGTAGATTATCAAATACGAACACAATTAATCTCGATAGAAGAAGATAAATATGCAAGAGAAAATTGTGAGTTAAAAACATTATAAGAAGATTATATTTTCATGATCATAATTTCAGATTCTACGGTTATTGGTATTGACAACAATAAATCGAAAGACAACGGATTTCTATCTGATAAGAATATAATAAACTTTAATCCAGTGAATGTTATTGTTAATTCAGAAAAGCTGTCAGATGATATGAAACGAAATGATCGTTTGTTACGAATAGGAAAATTTATTTTATTTATATTTATGTTTGTTTTGATCACTGGATTGATTATATCAACAAGTATCAATACACGAACAATTGGTAAATTAAAAAACGATCTACAAACTAAAGATCGAACTCTTGTTGATGAACAAATGACGAATAAGAAACATAGCGAAACAAATTCGAAACTTTTTCGTGAACTTACACAGCTCAAACAAGCAATGTGTAAGTGAATCATAAATAGTTAAATATTAGACTTATTTTCAATTCTATTTAGCCTTGTCGAATGTAACTTCCGTCTCGATAAGAGCGAAATCATTAGCGAATGGAATCGTTGTATTTGGAGGAAATGGAAAGGGTGTTGCGCTAAATCAACTGGTTCAACCAATGTATATGACAATGGATGATGATGATCAAACAATATATATCAGTGATCAATATAATCAACGTGTTTTAGCATGGAAAATAAATGCAACACAAGGCAAAATTGTAGCTGGTGGAAATGGTAGAGGTGTGAATCTCAATCAATTTCAATTTACATTTGGTGTAGCAATTGATAAAAAAAATGATTCATTGATTATTGCTGATTATCGTAATAGACGAGTAGTTCGATGGGCTCGTCGAAATGGAACTGCTGGTGAAACCATCATTTCCGATATTGAATGTTGGGGTTTAGCTATGGATTCGTCTGGTTACATTTATACTGCTGATCCATCAAGACATGAAGTAAGACGATGGGCTATAGGAGAAACTGATGGAACATTAATTGCTGGTGGATATGGTCCCGGTTTTGGACTCGATCAATTAAATCAACCTCGTGGTGTTTATATTGATAGAAATGACACAATTTATATAGCAGATCCTGGAAATCATCGTATATTAAAATTAACAAAAGGTGCTAAACTACCTACGATAGCTGCTGGAGGTCGTGGCCCTGGAAATAGTCTTTTACAATTAAATAATCCTGTAGGAAGTTATGTTGATAATTCCGGTGCATTGTATATAGTTGATAATGTGAATGACAGAGTGATGCGATGGCGTCCTGGTGCAATACAAGGCGAAGTATTTATTGGCGGAAATGGAAGAGGAAATAAACCAAATCAATTAAACAATCCCGCTGATATTACAGCTGATCAATACGGAAACTTTTATGTTCTTGAATTCGACAATGGTCGTATTAAAATGTTTCCTTCGAGTGAATTGAATTGATGTATTCGTTCTTTTTTTTCATGTAAAATAGAATAAAATACTTCGTATTGAGCAGATGACTCCTCCCGCTCGAGTTTGTCTAATTCAGGATTTCATTCACGACAGTTGTCAGTTGTCAAAACAGTGAAATTCTATTTTAGTCATAAAACAACATCGATAAATATATAGAAAACAAGTCAATTCTGTAGATCAACGGTATGAACATGAACATTATTAATTTCAATGTGTTCCTGTACTTGATTTTCTTCTTGAACAATAGGTATATTTCGACAGCAGATTTTATAAATCATTCGTTTGAATTCTTGACGAAACGCTTTCGAAGTAGAAATAAATATAAATACACTAGAGCAACGAGATATAAAATGAATAAAAGCTCCAAAACTATTTAAGAAATTATATAAAGCTTCTTCATTCGGTGTTCGAGAATAGGCCGGATTGATTGTTCCATAAATGGCTCCAACATCGACTAAGATTATAGATAGAATATAAGTAATATCATGAGTATATAAACATCGAAGTAATTGAAAATCTCGTTTAGTCATCTGTCGAATTCGATCTCGTTTGTCGCGAGGTATTGCTCTTAGATGGTGAACATTTTTAAATGATAATATCGATAAAATCAAGAGTATTAATGGTGGAAGAAAAGCAAGTATAATAGTTGAATAAAATATAAAATCTTGATAAGATTTTGATAGATCATAGTAACAAATGGATATCGTTGGGTACATCTCTTGTATATGAACTTTAATTAATATGTGAAGAGAAAAGGTAAAGCAAAGAAAAAAACTTATTGACATCAGTAAATAAGCTAAACGTTTCGAACTGTATAAACGTGTATCAACATTTTGTGATGAAATCAATAAACGATCGATGGATGCAAGAATGAGAAGGACCGGTGGATACAATGAAAATAGATATGCTGAGAAAAAAAATGCCTTACATAGAAAACTATTTGAATTCTGCAGTTGTATATTTAAACCTAAGGTCATTATTGAGCCAAATAAGGTTGAATTAACATAGATTATATTTGTGAGTAGATATATAAGGAAATAAAATGCACAAACATTTTTTCGCCATGGTTTTTTGAGTAAAATTGAAAAACATATGAGATTTCCAAGATTTCCAATTACAAATAAAATCGGAGAAATATATCGATTTGCATAAATTGGTATGTTTGTTAAAAGTTGAATGTAATACTGATCCGGAGCCGAAGGAGACATTTCTGTTTGCTATATTTGCAATGATCCTGTAAAATCAAATAATTAATTTTATTATTATTTTTTACTCTTTAGTCAAGATTCTGTCTAACAGAAATGATAGAAAATGCGCTTTTCAAATATTCTATGTTCTCTCTGATGATGTCGTAGATGACAAGAATTAATATAGAGCAAAATGCCTGTTTTAATTTCTCTGGAACAAACATGTTATTAAGAAATGTTTTTTTTTCTATATTATTATAGTGATATATATATATAACTATATAACACATAAAGATCATAATCGCACGAGTTAAAAGTCGTTTGAAACTGGGTTTTCATTAATTTTCAAAGTGAGTATTAATAAGCGTGACGCAGATAATCTGTTATTTTGAAAGCCTCGAGGATGTGTAGTAGTATGAATAAATGAAAAAAATCCTATTTTCTCAAGGGGTTTATATAATAGTCATGAAAGTAGATTAATTATGTTAATATGACCGTCTCTTACGAGGTATGTTTGCTGTAGACATCTTAAAATGACACGAAAGCAACATATGTATTTCATTTTAATTTCGAAAAAGAGTTGTTCCTTTCTCTTGTTGAGTACTTTTTAATGTGAAAGTGTCGATTTATTCTGAATTTTCTATGATATTAAGAAAAGTTCAATTTTTTTATATTTCGTCTCAATTGTAGACTTGTTTTTCAATATATTGAAGTAGTGCTACTAGACCAGCCAATGTTTCTTCACCACTTGGAATAATTTGATTCTCAGGAAGTAGAAATCCATATTCACCTATCGAATTAAAATTATCATATCATTCTTTTTATTTGTATTCTAAAGTCATTTACCAGTATCACGAAGTTCTACACCATAGCTAAATGTTATATTAGCAGTACCATATGTCCAATCAGCTGAACTGCCCGATGAAACGTAGACAACTCGAGCAATACTACCATGTGTGTATTTCGTACCTTGAATGTTTCAGCAAAAGAAAACTATCGAATTTTATGTATAACGTACAATCATATACCATAGAGAGCACTGAGTGCGTTAACTGCTTGAACGGATCCATTGTCTTGCAATGTGAAATCTTTTGGTCGAGTGGTTGTATAACCTAAGGCAAAATAAAGTCATGCTTACATGAACAAGTAAAATTTACCCCATGGTGACATCCAAAATTGTGAATATGAATGAAAATTAATATAGTTGACAATCGAATCTTTTTGTTCCAAAATGAATTTGGCTACTCCAGCGACTTCAATTTCTGAAAATGGTTTTTCACCACAGTAAGTATCTGAGCAAGGATCACGTGAAGCACCGCCTGATATGAATCGTCAGATATAAAAATATTTTAACAAAAAAAAAACTTTACTTTCACACCAATGATAATCCCAATTACGATTTGGATCAGCACCATAACAATTTGCAACTGATGTTTTACTACGTGTCTTACGCCATAAACGATCTTCACGCAAAGTATACAGAAAATAAAATACAATTCTATTCTTCTTACCTGTTGTCCATGTATAGACATATCCATCAGGATTAAATACGGGTAAAATATAAACATCAAATTGATCAACAAGATGTGTAATAGTTTCATTTTGACCGTATTTAGAAACAAGAGTATTGGCAATATAGATAATTGTTGCTGGACTAATCCATTCTCGTGCATGAATTCCTATAGAAAAATAATTAGAATGCAAAATTTCGAGAAAATGAATTTAACCTCCATCCCACCAGACTGCTTTCTTTGCGTTAACTTGTGTGCCATCGCTCTTCGCTGCATTTTTTTTCGATGAAATTTTGAAACCTTTGACATCTCGATTTTCGTATGATTTACCAAATGTCAGCGGTGTGATCATATCGGAATAGTTTGCAACCATTGCATCAATCCATTGATAAATTTCATCAAGATTATGATATTTATTATAGGCAAAATCACTGACATTATTCGATAATATTTTAGTTAAACTTCGTGTAATTCTTTGTCGATCGATTGTTGCACCAATATCAGACATGTGAACGTTATATTCGACTTTCATATCATCTGTTGACAAGAAATCAGCGAACATTTTCATGGATTTAGGTGGCACACGAACATCGATCTATTAATTCAATTTTTAATATTCAAATAAATAAATAAATATAAATGAAACGTAAACTTACTGGTGTGTTTAGATAAAAGTTTTCTGTCCAAAAATCAATATTATGCAAATGAGATTGATGACGAAATGCAAGTAATTTTTCGAGTTGTTCATTCGTAGTTGCATACATTCGCCATAATTGATGATTTGCATACAAGTTAGTAGCATTTGTATTCAACAGAAAATTAAAAAGGCAAATGATAACCAAGCAAAGCCACACTTTCATTTTGCTCAGTATAATTTATGAAAATATGAAAATAAAATGTATTCATTTATCTTACATTTATAGATTACAAGAGATCTCTCTAAAAGGTTATAAGATAAGAAAAATTTTCACTTCGTCATTTCTACTAGGTAAAAATATGCTCTATTATGAATCATATTCTGATTTTGCATTCATATTGTGCAATCATTCTTTTTTTTTTAGGAACAAATAATGACACATTTTTTACTAACGCAGTTCTACATATATAAACACAACATCGATCGCGTTATTGAGACGCGAGTTACGTTTCTATAATCATGCAAGTATTCATTCAATCGGCCGAACATAATTGGAATTTTGGTGGTAGTACTGATGAAGTTTGGAATGGTTGGCATCATGTTGAGTCAACAGATAATTTTTGGGGATGTGGAAATAATATTGGATTAACTTTACAAAAAGGTAATATATACGATTTGAAATCGATTGTAATTGAATGTGTTTTTTTATAGGAGATATGAAATGTACATATCGAGCTTCATATTATCACTCAGCATTTTATTTAGTGAAATTAAATGGTAAACAAGCAAGTGGTTCATTTCAATATGATCGAAGTAAACCGAAATCTGAAGTTTATAATGCATTTACTGAATTTATTGAAAAGCAAATTGCTGAAGCTGAACAATAATAACGAACTTTTGTCTTTTTTTTTCTTTTATCTCTTCAAAATTTCTCAAGAATAAAATTGTCACTCAATTCAAGTGAATAAAAAAACTTCAGTTTAAGAAGTGCATCATTTTTACTTTTTTCTATTGCGTTAGATATAACTATACAGGTCGATGTTATTCAAAATTTTGACGATATTTTTTTCGATAATATTTATAAATAATCTCAATGCTCTCTCTGTTGGTGTTATTCAACATGGATTATTAGTAAAATCGAATGTAACGCTGCAAGTTACTAGATCAACTTGTAATGAATGTTTATGTTTGATGTTTACTGATTCAATCGGTTCAATGAATTGTTTTTCTAATCAAATCACTTCTTATATGACTTGTGAATTTTTTGTTGGTCAATTTAATCCGAATTTAAATTCATCTCGAATCAAAATTAGTTTTAACAGTACGTTTTATTATCTGTTGT
>ERZ778026.1163-NODE-1163-length-35313-cov-99.417125_pt1 | contig 35313 bp, 46 predicted proteins | sample MGYA00375756_ERZ778026 | MGnify/ENA primary metagenome ERZ778026 (study PRJEB29350, sample SAMN05389820) | bioreactor metagenome | isolation source: Ammonium sulfate bioreactor | place: South Africa: University of Cape Town | collected 2014-02-18 ... | reverse complement strand
ATTCGAACAATTCGAACATAACGATGTATCGATCTAGATCAGCACTCGAATAATAATAATAATTTAAACAAGAATATTTTCATACGAATTCGATTTTCGTTAATTGAGAAATAAGTTTTTCGAGTGTCGTTTGATGCTGATTGACTGCCAATGTCAAAATTTGAAATGGTTCCGTACGAAATCGAACATGTGAACAACTAGAACAATTTCGAGATCATAAATATACACAAATTCAAGTTTGATTTACGTGTCACAACAATATGCATGAAGTATCTGCCCAGAAAATGTCTGCTTCATAATTGAACCTAATTGAATTTGGTGTAACAACCAAGTGAGATCAATATATTGAATTATTAACGATGTTTGACTATCGAGAGTATCGAGAGTAATGTGTTCATGAAGCTGAAATAGAAGGAAATAAGAAAGAAAACAATTGAATGGCCTCGAAAATTACGTCGGTTTCAGTTTGAGAGAAAAGTTTGCTGAGCGATTCGAGATTATAAGTTGATAATTTCGAATTCTGTATTTGATTGATTACACTGAAAATGAATTGAAAGTAAACACGATCATATTCCATTTGCCGAGATTTATTTTTACTTATTCGAATAGCCGAATGTTTGTTTACTGAGAGAATTATTTAGTAGATCGTAGAGACATTGAAATAATTCACAAATATCTGTTGGATTCGTTTGCTTGAGCAAACTGGAGTTCGTTTGTTGAATAATTGAAATGAATTTCGATGTGTCAACAAGTGTTGACCAAGGTTTCGATGGATTTGTTCGATGATCGTGACGCAATTGCGAAAGAAGATCGACGAAAACTGAAACAATCGGCTCGTATTTGTATTTCGAAAGCTAGAAATCGCAAATTTTCCTTTCGATAATTCTTTAAAAATGAAATTTTACATTGAGATTTTTGTGTAACGAATGACAAAATGTATTCAATGATGCGAAACTTTGCAGAAGAGAATTCAATGAACATGTTGTTCCATATGGATTCATAATTCCTGGTCGAAGTATGTTCGATGTCTAAAAACTAACATTTCCTATTTATCAATCTCGATTGATTCGACAAACTTGTTGAAGTCGAAAATCATTCGTTGGCTTGAGATGAAAATTATACAGATACTCCTTTGGTATTGTTTTAACTTTTGAATGATTGGCTTGAACAAGATTGAGCAGTGATTTTTGTTGAGTATCATCTTTCGATGAATAGATCGTGCCAATTAAATGAATAGTAAAGAAGAACAGTAGAACATAAGGAATGAAATGGTACAAACAAAGATAACTAATAAGAAATCCAAGGATAAAACATTCGAAGAGAAGAATATCGAAACGATGTTCTTTTCTATAGAAAATAAAATAAGATTTGAAAATTTTGACAGAATTTTTATGAACTGACTTGTTTCGAGTGACGAAATATTTAACGATATTATCGAGAATTAAATAACAAATGAATTGAAAAGCAATTTGAATTGGATTGAAAACGAATTCGAACATGATAACTATACGATGGTGACAAGAGAAGAGAGAATTGGAAAAGACAACGAACGAACAAAGAATGATGACGCAAAAATAATTCGTTTGCTTATCGACCAATAGGATTCGGTGTTCTGGATCAAACAGTTCATTGTCTAATTTTATTGAAAGAAAAAAGAAAAAATGTTTCATCTCGGCAAAAATCTTTCGAATACACTTGGTAATCGTGCTTTTCATACATCGAAAGCCTTGTATTTATTCGGTAGTGGAGCTATCAAAGTAAATTGATTGTTGTTTTTCGAAATCGCCATTGATTATTTGTATTGCAGGAAGGTGCTACTTTACCGAATCAAACATTATTCGAAAATGATCCGAAGACAAAAGTAAATAGTGGCGATTTATTTAATGGCAAAAAAGGAAGTAGGGAAATTCGTAACGATTGTTTTGTTATTGATCTTTTTGCTCTGTCGTTTAGTTCTTTTTGGCGTACCAGGAGCATGTAAATAACTTGTTTTTTTCTTGAATGAATTTCGATTGTTTTTCTGTTCGTTTTTTTTCGTTAAATTTAGTCACACCAGGTTGTTCGAAAGTTTGTTTTGTCGTTTTTTTTTCTCTTCTCGAAATAAATCGGAATTTTCTAGACACATTTACCAGGTTATGTCAATTCAGCAAGTGATTTTAAAAAACTCGGCTACGATACAATCGTTTGTGTAACAGTAAATGATCCGTTCGTCGCACAAGCTTGGGCAAAAGAACAGAATGCACAAGGAAAAGTAAACGAAAAAGTTTATAATTTGATTGTAAAACAAAATATTCGTTCGTCTAGGTTCGAGTTTTAGCTGATCCTGAAGCAAAATTCGTTAAAGTAGACGAAGAACGTGCTTTTTTAGTAAAATGATATTCTAACGATTGATTTTAGGCTCTTGGTCTCGAAAAAGATTTGACAGCTGCTCTTGGCAATGTTCGTTCATCACGATTTGCCTTAGTTATTAATAACAATAAGGTCGAAAAAGTATTCGTCGAACCTGATGGCACCGGTTTAACATGTTCATTATCACAAAATATTCTCGATGCTATTAAAAACAAATGAACTTGACCTCCGTCCTCTTTTTTTCTCCTTTTAATAAACTATATAACCAAGCATAGCTTAATCTCGCGTTTTAGATAGATTTATTTTTATTTACTTTTTTTTGAAATAAAATCATGGAAGACTTCGATATGTATGTTGATGAAAATATCGAACAAGAAAATGAAAAATCACCACAGAAGAAAGCTGCTCAACCATCTGGCATTGCCATGGACGCACTAGCTGGTTTACTTGATAGTTATTCGACAGGCGGAGTTAAGGTAAGAAAACGAGTGATTTTTCTTATTGATAAAAAAAACACGAACGATAGAATTCTCCTCGATCAACGGCACCTTTACAACTTCAACAAACGCGTCCGGCAGCGACAATCAGCACGCCTATTCGTTCGACAGTTAAAACTCAAGTCAGTACGCCAAGTGCTGCGACATTTCAAGCACGAACGAATAAATCCGAAGTTCTTATTGAACATATCGGAAGTAAATCGAATTCAAAATCAATCAGCCAAAAAACTCCGCAGATTCAATTCAAATCAATCGTCAAACCTTATAAATACATGTTTCAAACAATCTACAAACGTGCTGAAGGTTAGTTTCAATGAATTTCTTATTCGATTGCCAAGGAATTTGATTTATTAGCACTTAATAAACAACTCGAACACTTCGAAGATCTATTTATCTTGGCAAATCAAGAAAAAAACAATTTCGTTCTCTATCCAATTGGAAATGCTGTTCAGGTAGAATTTGACAAAAAAAAACGAATTCAATTTTGTAATGTTGAGTTTAGGATGAAGTGCCACTTGTTGGTCGTATAGTTTGCGATTCGGCTGGCCAACTAAACGCTCAATCGATCATTCTCGAAGGTTCATCTCGAACATCGAAATGTAATCGTGTTCGTCTCGATGTATCCTCATTGCCCAGTTATTCGTTATTTCCTGGTCAAGTGAGATTTCGATCTTCAAGAAACAAAAACGAAACTATTCTTTAAAAAAAAACAAATTTAGATCGTTCTCGTTTCGGGAAATTACACAAGTGCAGAATGTTTTCATGCGAAACAATTAACTGATGTAAAATTTCGATGATTTGAAAACTAGAAGTGCGTTGATATTTTTGTTTTAAAGCCACCGATGATTCCTCGATCGAGTGAGACAACAATTTCGAATGATGTTAGTTTTATGGCTGCAGCTGGCCCGTATTTGCTTGCCAATGGAGATTTGAGCGCGTTTGAAGAACTTCTTCGACGAGCTGATGAAGATCCAGCTGTTCAAACATTGATTTTAGTAGGAATTTATGAAAAGAGGCAGAAAACAATTGAAAGTCGATATCTTTACATTTAGCTCGGTCCATTTGTCGATGAACGTTCGTCTTACATTCAAAATTTGAAAGATAAAACCTACGAACAAGTATTCAACGAGATGATTGACAAAATTCAAAGGTTGATAAACAATATTAAGCGAAAATAATTAGAAATTTCGAAAATATAATTCTAGTTTTCAAATAAAAACAATTCTCATTCCATCCGTTCGTGATATTCATCATGATTCTGTTTATCCATTAAGCCCATTGATCCTCAATAATAATCGAGAATCGGTTGGTTTTATTTTATTCTTTGAATTGTTTTTTTTTCATGTTAGTTTTTCTTTTTTTCTTAGCCAATTGCCTATAGTTCGGAACCATCGATCTTATCAATCGATAATCTCCAATGTGCAATTACATCAACAGATATTCTCTGTCATTTGAGTTCCGAAGAAATCAGTTTGTACGTTCGAATTCATCGTTGTTCACCAATAAGTTTTCGAATTTTTAGCAATCAAACAACCGATCGAATGTCACGTTTAATTCGTCATCTATTTCATCAACATTCGTACGTTGAAAAAAAAACAACGAAACTTAGATTTATTAAAATATAATTTTCTATTTTCGAATAGATTCTATCCATTAACTCCATCGAATGAATCAGTTTCAATCGAATACGAACAATCAATGAAATATTCTCAATTAGATACTCTTCCACATTTATTTTTAACATCATCAGATCTTCGTCCATTCATTAAAGTATATCGATAGTTTACAATTTCGTTTTTTTTGTTCATTTGTGTGTTTAGTTTATCGATTCGATTTGTGCAATAAATATTGGCCGTCTTGTTAAAAATCAAGATTCAACAATGATCAATCAAACAAGTGGCACATATGCAAAGATTTCGTTGACAAAGACAGATATTCATCTCGATAATGATTTAAATGAACATTTACATATTCAGATATTAAAATTATAAAGAACAAAAATAGTCAGATATAGAATTATTATTTTTGTATGTGTATGAAATTAAAATTTTGTTGAAATAAAAAAAAAGAAATTTAAGAGAAAAAGACAGTTTAATCACTTGAAGCAAGTTTGTGAAGTTCAGAGGCAAGATTTAACCAGTTGGAAAAGAGTTTCAACAGATCAGACGATGGTTGTTGTGAAAATGATGAAGAATCTAAGGAAAATATTCGAATAAAAAACAAATAAATTGAATTTTACTTGTAATCGATTGTTCGATTCTATTCCATGCATCATTTGGTTTAGTTTCTTTAACAGTTGGATCAAATTCTATCATAGCAGGAATGAGAACATTCGCGTACTTTGAAAAAATAAAGAGATTCGATTTTGAATGATGATTATTTTTGTTTGTTTGTTTGTTTTATTCTTACATCCGATGGATTTAGTTCTCTTTTCTTAACAATTCGACTAATAAGTCCGAGTAATTGTTTAGTTTGTTCATTCCATTTGGATTTATTTGCTATGAATTCTTGTAAATTCTCAGTTGAATATGTTTGAATTTGTTTACAAAGATTTCGATACCAAATACGATCGAATAGATAATTCAAACGTTGATTTGTCGATTGTTTTTCATAGTCAAAATATTCATTTTTCGAATCATCGATGAGTTCTTGTTCTAATTCATCGACACTCTCCGATAGACAACGATACATCGATATAAATGCTTGTTTTTCATCATCATCAAGATCTTCTTTTTCACCGATATTGGTATCGATTAATGCAAAACAATAATTATCACGACCTCGTAATGCATGAATCAAATGATTTTGCCCGAGAAATGCTGTCATTGTCGATTGACAAGTGTTCGCTGCTTGTTGTAGATAATACCTGATTATTGAAACAAAGAAAAATCTTTGATTTCAAACGAACAAAATGTTGTAAGTTACTTGAAAATTTGTTCTCGACTATCGATAACAATTGGTATTTGAAATTGATTAAGATTTCCTTGTGAATACGTCATCGTATGTTTGAGTACACGTTCTTTTGGATCCGTCATAGAAATCGGTTCGAATGCATAATAATCGATTTGATTTGTATTGAGTCCGAATTTTTCAATCCAAAAGAGAAATCGTCGAAAGACATTCAACATCAATCGTTCGAAATCCATAAATGTCAATGTATCAGCAAGAATTGTTGCTACACCTTCATAGAATTGTACTTCATGTTGAACGAAAGCTTTCTCTTTTTTCTCTCGAATTGTATCGATGGCTAATACACCGTTACATGTTTGCCGTTGTAAACGTTTCAATGGCAATAGAACTAAACTACCCGATTGATTTTTCACTGATGGATCGAAGAAATATATTCGCGAATGATTTTTTGTTTGATTGATATACGTCCATTTTCCGCTATCGACGATTTGAAAACTATTTTAAAGGAAAAATTTTGTTTTCGAATCAAAAAATGAATTCAAAAGAATGGTTACGAAATGCCGCCTTGTTCACGTTCGAGTGTTTTGCCGAGCATAAGATCGGTTTGATCATTTGTTGTTGCGACATATCGAATTTGATTTCGATCATTTTCAATTAAACCAATGTAAATACTTAAATGTTTATCCGATTGATTTCCGAATGTATCGGCATCTTTTTGTAGAATATCGAACGTTTCTCTATAAAGTTCACCAAGATTTCGATAGGATATTTCTCGAAGATGTTTAAGCCATTGTTGACGTGTATGAACACGTTGACGATCATTTGCACTGAGCTACAACAACAAGAAATTGAACAATTGTTCTTCTGTTTGTCAGTCAACAAATTCGTTCATACAGGTGCTTGAAAATTTTCGATAAATTTAAGCAGTTCTTCGACTTTTTCATTTCCACCTGATGATTCATTGAGAGTTTGATGAATCGTCATAATCAAATCAAAGAATTGTGTACTAGTTAATTTTGGATGATCTTGATATGTTTGTAGAACTAAATGAATAGAATTAGAAAACAGAAGATCTCTCTCTCTCTCTCGGGTGTGTGTTTCGAACCTTGTTCGATTTGCTCGACAACACTGCCTTCTTTATATTGTTTGAGATAGTTGGCTAATGGTTCGAGTTTAATCACGCCTGAGCATGACGTGTTCATTTTTTCGAATAATTGATCACATTGATTTCGACGTTGAGCATCGATGGATCGTTGTTGTAACTAAATTTGAAAAATCAGCAGCTTCTATTTGTTTTTTTTTCTTTTTAGTTATATGAGAATATGTTTTACGAGTTGTTTTTTCTCGGTTTTTTCTTCGTTTGTTTCTTTGAAATTCGAACGAAAATAATCGATCAATGCTGATATAGCCATTTCATTTTTCTTCAAACCAGAAAATGAATTTAATAATGAACTAAATTGATATTTATTCATCAATTGTTCGTCATAAGCAATCGATTGATTATTATTGACGTCATCGAAATGTTCGAGATTATCTTCAATTCGAAAAAAATTCAAATTTGATTTTTATTCAAACATAAATACGAACAAACTGGTTGTTGTTCATGAGTGAAACGATAATTTGGTTCGTCTTGAAAAAGAAGAAAAACAAGATTCGAATGATTTCTCTATCGACAAAACATACAAGCTGATGATGGTTTTAATTCAATTAATGATTTTGTTGGTTGATTTTCATCGGCATTTTCTTCTTCATTTGCTGATACAATTTGTTGTTCGTTCGTAACAGGTATTTGTTCAGTTGGATTTTTCTCTGCATCAGTGTTCGGTTCTTCAGGCGTTTTATTCAATTCAATCGCTTGTTTAACAACAGGCCCTGAGAGGACAAGAAAAAAATACGAAACTTCGACTATGAAAATTCATTGAAGAATTTTACATTGATTTGGTTGATTGACATATTTTTTATCGTTTTCATTTAATTCATCGTAGAATATTTGTAAGATTTGAAAAACATTCTTTCGAAAAAGATATCCACTCTACAGAGAGAAAAAAACAGGAAAAAAAAGTAAGAAAACTATTTGAATTTTACTTGTTTATCATCTAATTGATCGAACAGTCGATGAAAAAGAAGATTGAGTTTGTAATCTTTTGTTATGTTTGTATATGTTTGAGCACAACAACGATAGATATTTACGATTTGATCGAATTGGCCTGATGATTGTTTATTCAAAGCATTTAAAAAGTTCTGAAACATTTTCGAAAAGACGATTTTAATCAAAAACGAAAACTACTAAAACACACTTCAGTAAATGTTCCTAAATGCATTCTATGTGATTGAAATGGTATTATATCCGTTAGAAGATCTGATTGCTTTGGAAATTCATTGAATTGTTCGATCATATTATTAATCTGAAATCAAATGAATCGAAATTCAATGAAATGAAATATAAAATCGAACAAAAAATAGATTTACAAGTTTCGTTTGTATCCAACCTCGTTCCGGCACATTCCAATCTTGAAAAAGTTCTTTCAAAAGATTCGTTCGTCGTTCTTGTTCCTTAGCAATCAAATCACGTTGTTGACCACGTTCATCTTGTCGTTGTTTGAGTACAGTTCGTAATGATGTTTCTTCTTCACCGTAGACTTTCAAAACTTGTGTTTTCTTCGTTTGTAACAATGTTTTCATTGCATAATGATAAGGTGATAATGATGAATAGTGCATATATTTTGGATTGTTACGCATGAGAAACGATGCTAAACGATTGATAGGATTAAACGAACGATCTGGTGTTGCTGTTTCGATTAAATGATGTTCATCAGCTTCATTTAAAACTTTTTCACAAGCAAGAACAACTAATGGAAGAAGATTTTCGAGTAGATCATTGATGACAATAGGCGAGAAATTTGTTGACCACCATTCATTTGCTAGACTATCGATAACTGTACTCGATGCAACTTCTTGAATTAAACGAGATGATGATGATTTTGTTCGATCTTGAGAAAGAAATTCATTCAATGGATCAACATCCGTTGGTAAACTGAAAAATCAAATTTATTCCAATAGAAAATAAATCAATCGAACAAGAACAAAAACTACTTCGTTTGCTGCTGTTTATGATAGTTCGAAGATGATCTAGAAAGATGCATGATGAGTTCGAATTGTCTTTTTTTCTCGGTATTTAACCTACCCTCCGATGAGCATTTTGACTAACTGTATACGTATTGTTTTCTTGAAAAAAATTTTCTATTCAACATCACTTAGCAACTACCTTCAAAAATTTTCAGCAATAACTTGAAACTAATGACATCTATTCGAATGAATATCGTTTTTCGAACATGATATTCGTCGAAGTTTGCAATTGATTTTGAATTCGATCTCGAATGGAGAGAAAATCAAACATTTTCAAATGAATTCGATTTACAAATCAAATTCGAGATGATATCCTCCATGTGTACTTTTTGTATATTTCTCTTGCACTTTCTATCTCTGTGTGTATTTCGAGTATTTGTATACAATAAAATGGATACGATGACGCATTTGACGTGAAGAAAGAGAATGAACGAATGAATAGAATGCAAAACACTGCTTTTTCTCTGACATTCTTTTTGTTTGGTATGCATTTAATCTTTCGCTCTTACGCAATTTGTCCTCTATTCTCTCATTTTCTCTCTCTCTTTTTGATTTTGTTGATTTGAAAAAAATCTAGTCGATTTTCGTTAGGCATAATAGTATTCTTAGTACAAGAAGCATTATTATTTCGTTTCATTCTCTCTCCCTCCCTCCCTTCCTACTCATCCAATATTTTTCTTCTTTTCGAAGACGTGACTTTTTTGATTATATAGGTAAATCACTTGGTTTGAAATTATTGACCTTTTTCCATTGATTTCGGGTGTTTTATTTTTGCCATATGGCCCTGTCGCTGCAAAAAAATCCTTCTTTTCTGTCATCTAATCTCAGGTAGCTTTTGCTTGTTTTTTTTTTATCATTATCATCATGATTCGTTCGCTCTCTCTCTCTCTCTCTCTCACTGAGTCTTTATCTAAGGTTAATAAACATAGATAATTTTGAATTTAGAAAGAAAAACAACATTCTTTTGCTTTTTGTGTTTTTGTTAAATTATTTTTAGTTAATTTAAGTCGATTGAAATTTAATTATTATTGCATTATGATGTCAATATATCGAGAGTATGTTGATAGTTACTCGTATGATTAAGAAGAGAATTCTAGTATTGGATAGAAATTGTACGATGAAGAACAAAACAAAAAAAGAAGAAGAAGAAGAAGAAAAACCGCATTGCTTTTTTTCTTTTCCTTTCGATATGTATGTATAAGATGATGATGAGGATGCTAGAACATTGTAGATACTAACGGTGACGGCTTATATCGTTCGAGGGCGTGCAAACTAAAGAGAAGGAGAGCGAGAGAAAGAAGACGATATTTACATTCTTGTCTGTCTATGGTAACAAGATAGAAAAGGACTAGGAAGGAGAAAAAGAAGAAGAAGAAGAAGACGAATACATATACAATCATACGATGTCGATCGTCCTCAATATTGTTTTAGTATGCATCCTTTTTTCTGTCTGCTTGTTCGCACGTTGATTTTTGTCTTTTGTTTCAAACGTCGAGGGAGAGGGATTTGTGTCATTTAGAGTAAAATGATGTAGTTGCTCTATATTTTTTTGTTGTTCTCATTTTGAATAATATCTCAATCAGTTTTTCGTCGAATAACTTGGTATTTGCTTTTGCGTTTATGATGATGATGATTATTGTTATTATTTTCTCTTCTCATAAAAAAAATCAAATCGAACTTTTAAAAGTTCGAAAGAAAGTAAAAAAAAGGAATGTACTCATTTTTCGTTGTTTTTCTTCGTTTTTTTTCTATATATATATTTAAATGAATATTTACACATGCAGAAAGAACGGCACACATTACGTGTTAGATATTCCAATCAAAAGAAAAAAAATAAATAAAAAATGTGTCGTTTTTCTCTCCTCTCTCGTTCTTTTTTTTTCTTCAATTAACAGTTACAGATAAATTGTGAAAAACGAAAGACTAAATTGTTTTTTCATTGACATTTGTCTTCTTCTTTTTTCTTTTAAGATAAAACAAAAAAAACCAAGAAAAATTTTCGGCAATAATGCCACGAAAAAATGCTATGCGTGATAATGTTTCTGCTGTTCGATCTCGTTTACCTCAATTAATGAATGCTCCACGTGAACAAATTGAACTTGCTTTACTTTATTACGAATCAAATGTCGACGAAACTGTTGAAGCATTTAAACAAAGTATTTGAATTGATTAACAATGGATAAAGGTTAATCCTTGAACTCGTCGTTTTTTTTTTGTTTTGTTTTGTAGACGGTGCGGTCGAAGCACTCAGTGGCTGGACTGAGATGAACAATGGACGCGGAAATGTAAAATCATTTTTTTGTTTTCGTTCGAAATTCAATTTCTGATTGATGTATTTTGTTTTAGAATTCAAATAAACGATCAAATAATAAATCAGGTAATAAATCTACATCCCAAACACCTCCATCGAATGCTGTCCTACGTCCATCACAACGTGTTTCCAATATTTTTCAAACATTTGCCGAAGGTGGTACACCTCAAACAACTCATTCAAATTCTCAGTCAACATCTATGCCGACGAATCATAGGCTAGAATCTTATCCATCAACTGATCTTTCATTTCATCCATGTCTTAGTCAAGGTACAAGACAACTAAAAAATAAAATCTTGTTTTCATATTTTGCCTTTCGCAGATTCAGCAATCAATAATTCCGATAATACGAACGAATATCATGATACGTCAAATGTAACGACAATAAGTTCGACGACAACCGATGAAACGAATCATTTCGAACAAGATAAATCTTTGATCGATGAAAAACCCGTTCGTCGACGAAGTATAAGAGAACGAACTGGTTCGACACTGTCGAATCATGAACAAATTCAACATGAAAATAAAAACGAAAGCTCAAAATCAACAGGCTCAATCAATGATAACAAAAAACGTAATAAAACTGAACAAACGAATTTTGATATTTTGTATTTTCAAAATATTCTAGTTCTATCAAAATCTACCAAAGATCTTCAAAGGCAAACATCTACATTAAGCAATGTTGAATTGTCATTTGAAAATGAAATCAAAACGTCTCTTAAACGTATCGATGATGTTTTCAGTCAATTACGTGAAATTCTAAAAGAACGTGAAGTTCAACTTTATTGTGAAATGGATAATGTGAAAGAACAAGGTTTGAATATCATTCGTCGACGACAAGAACGTGCACTTGAATTACGTCAACGTGTTCACGGTTGTGATCGTCTTGAACTCGGCGAAATCGATAATCTTCGTACGGATATTAAACATTTTGTAACTAGTAGTCGATATGAATTAGGAGAAGAGCTAACATCGACACATCGTTTTGAATATGATGAAAATTTAGTTGAACTTTTGAAAAATTTCGGAACAGTTTTAAGAATCGATAGAAAAGATGAACGTTCGAGAACATTATCGACATCATCACAAAAATTTATCGAACAAAACGGCAATACATCATCCGCAGCAGCAGTAGCAACAACAACAAATCAATCAACAGTCGAACCAAATCTAACGACGCAACAAGCTTTACCACAACGATTTTCAAATAAAACGCATACTAATGGAAATCATGCCGGTGCTTATCATTCAACATCCCAAACAAATGGTTTTCATCATTATTATGATGATTCGTATAATTATCAAAGTAAAATCAAAATAAAAGATTAAATCATCATTCTATTTACTAGCTTTTTCTCTTCTAGCAACAAATCGTCGTCGACATCCTCAACAACAACAAAATGGAAATTCTCGTCGAACTCGTCCACCTCCATCAGCAACAGCAACAGCAACAACAACGAATTCTAATAATCGTCGAAATGGTTACAATAACGGTGAAACAACAAAAACATATCGTCGTCCAAAACCATCACCACCACAACAATCACCAGTCGTACCACCTTTGAGCAATTAATAAATGTATTTTAGTTTTCTTTCAAATTTCAATGTATACAATTTGATTTCGTCGTCTTCTTCTTCTTGTTTTTTTTTATTCTACAATACTTGGCGTGTTTTAAACATGATTATTCTTCTTATCTTCCTTTGATGACATATTTATTCTTTCTTTTTTGATTTTAAAAAATATAAAAACAGCAACCAAATTCAATCTATACTACGCATATTTATTCTTTCTCTGGTCAATGTCTTCTTTTTCAACGATTTGTTTGTTTGTTTTGTTTTTTTAATGTTTAAAGCAGATAAGAATGATTACATTTGTTGTTTGTTTTCTTCTCTTGGATAATTTTAATTATGGTGCTGAAAAAAAAAACATCCGTTCATCAAGCTCAATCTATGTCTGTTGTTCTTGTTCTTTTTTTGTTTATATTTATTGCCTTTCATTGTGTGTTTTTTCTCAAGTGTAACCAACAGCAGAAAAACAAATATAATGACTTGATTTTTATAATGAAAATAAAAATAAAACAGAGAAATCTTTCTCTAAAATGATACATTTTTATTTCTTCTTCTTCTTTGTCTTTTTCACATTGGATTTTGATAATGGATTAATAAATTCACTAGATTTGAAAACAAAAAAGAATCAGTTTAGTTGATGAATTCAACGTGAATAACTAACAGATAATTAACTGAGCCTTTATTCTCGATTTTTTTCAAATAATTCCAAAGAATAAAATGAAGTGTTTTATCAAGAGATATGCCTGCATCCTACGAACAAAAAAAGAACAAATCAAATATCAATAATCAATATTCATCGATCAATGTACTTTAACAGCACTTGGAAAATCGATAACATAAATCGAATAAGTGAGCGTTCCATGTTCTTCGATATCCCATTTTTTCAATGCTTTAGCAAGATCATAATCGCCTTCTTGTGCCATACGAGCTAAAATCTTAAATGGATCTCGTTGAAACATCGCATGCAATGATTTCGTATCGAGATAACGCAAATCAACGTCATCCACAATCGTAAAACCAGGAACTTCAAAACAAAATCCCATTGAAATTCTTTGTTTTCTTTTTTTGAACATCAATATACGTGTCGGATGAGCTCGTCCTAATCGACCTCGAACTCCACCATGAATAACTTCTAATGGTCTTAAATACTGATTGATTTGTGTGTATAAATCGATAAAATCATCGTTGACAAGAACATTCTGTTTTTCTTTTGCTTTCATTTAAATTTTATTCCAAATAGAAAATATTTTACTTCGAGATTTAGATATTCAACTTGACTTTTAATATGATCAATTGATTTCAAAAGAACAAGCGAACCAAATGTGCCGATATTATTATTTCCAAACTACGTTTTTTCTTATGAAAATCTCTTGAATACAACAAAGTTGTTCCTACCCAAAGTTTTTTCAATGTTCGATTATTCTCTAATTTCGATGCGAATATATCTGCACCATCTTTTTCAATACGATTATTCGCTAGATTGAGTTCAATTAATGTCTCATTATTGGCTAGCATAGTGCCCATGAATATTGCACCTTGATTACTCAATCCATTCATCATCATATCAAGTCGTTCAAGTGATTGATTAGTCTTTGATTGATCGATAGTTTTCTCCTATGAATATCAATCGATAAGATTTTCATTACTTTCAAACTTTGACATATCGAACGAATGTCATTATCACGAATCATATTCCAACTTAAATCGAGAATTTTTAATTGAGATTTTTCTTCTAGGAATTACAAAGAAAAAAAACTAAAGATATACTCGCAAAATCAATGTCATTCTGTTAACTTAACGCGAGACCAAGGTTTTTACATGTTATTGAACCTAATTGATTTCCGCTAAGATATAATTCTTCGAGCATTTCTCCGTCCTAGATTGATTATTTAAGTTGATTGAATCAAAACTGAATTCGAAGCAAATACTTTAGCAATAGTTTTTAGGATTGATCCATCAGAATCAATTAATTCACACGCTGAATAACAAAAAAAGACAATTTTTTTCAATTAAAATACTTTTTTATGTTACAAGAGAAATTCAGTTTTTTAAGAATCGAAAGATTGTTCTCATCAGTTGTAAATAGAAGAGATAATATTTTTAAACCTTCCGTTTGAATTGGATTTTGTGAAATATCCTAAGAAAATGCATATTCTTTTTCTTCTTCTATTAAATTTATATTTTCAATTATCAAACAAGTTCTTCGATTGTATAATTATCTTTCAACATTTCTTGAAGATAAACACAACCTTGTGCAGTAATATTATTATTTCTCAATCGAATTGATTTCATTTTCCTATGAATCTATGATTTCCAAGGATAAAGAAAAGAAATTCTAATGACAAATATATCTACTCGTAATGCAAGACAAATAGATTTTAAATCAAGATCATTGATTGACATTTCACAAAGATCAAGTACATTCGTTTGTAATCCTTCGATAACTTGATTAAATGCACGGATTTGATATTGCTTACATGCATGAAGATAGATATCGATCGGATCTTGTTGATTATCCTGAATACTTTCATCATTTAAGTCGGAGATGTAATCATCATCATTCCATTGAATTTCCTCGAACAATCGTCGAGTTTTAATCTTTCGTTTTTCGATTTGTGGATCGAAATTTAATTGAATCCGTTGTTTAGTTAAATCCGAAAGAGAATTCGATCGAAATTGATAGTGAAATGTTTTCGTTGGATGATGACATCCGAAGAATAATTGTTGATCAGGATCATCGGATATTGGACCGAATGAATAAAGAATATGATACGGAATATCAATTGAATATTCTCTAGATCGTCAACAAAAAATATTTAAAAAAAAACACGAAGAATTCGAAATCTTAATCAACTTTTGTCGTATCTTTTCACGTTTCTTTCCATTGCATAACATTTTCATACAATAGCAAAGAGAGAAAGAGAGAAGAGAAGAAAACGAGCGAAAAAATATTTTACTTTCACTTATCAACAACTATGTGTTTTATCTCGATTGTTGTCATTGAGACAGATTATCTTCTGACATGTATCTAGGAAATGAAAGATGATGGTTGTTTTGAGAACATTATAACGACGAAGAGAAAAGAAAAGAAAAGAAAAGAAAAAGAATTCTTTTAATATTGATTGATTCGAAATTTATAGAAAAAAAAAAGAAATAAAGACAAATTGAATGTTAATCGAAATCAGTCGTGTCTTATCACGTTCGCTTCGTACTTGAAGAGCTTGTCGATACGTCTTTCATTATATTGCATAACATTTTCAGCGAGAGATGAATTCTTTCTTTTTTTCTGTTACTTAGAAACTTTCATTTCTTTTCTTTTTTTTTCCTACTAATCTCTCTTACATTCAAATTGATTTCAAAAGAAACAGAACAATCAAACACATTGTAATTACACTTCGATTCTGTTTTAGATTAACAAACACACATTGTGTTCAATATTCAACTTATATCCAGACACGACACATTATTCGCGATTGAACAGATGTCAGTAGACTCCAAGCTGAACTGATTTATCATCCATCCAAATCCATTTTTTGCCCTTGATATATTTGCCAATCAGTACATAGAACATAGATATATGTGTAATATTCGCTCGCGCTTTTTTTTTATCATCATCATGCAATGTAACCGCAGAAAAGAATCTGACGACGCATAAAAGCAGCAAAAGAAATGAATGAATGAACGAACGAACACGACGACGCGACCTCACAGAAGGTTAATATATGCACTCGTATGCATACATAGACCGTATATCGACAGGAAACGAAGGTATTTTATTCACAATGTTCTGTCCCGACGTCGCGACAAGAGTCAAATTATCGAACGATTCGATTCTTTTATTTGGATTTCATTTTCAAATATGTGTTTTTTTGTTCTAGATTTAAAAGAAAAAAAGAAAATATTCTATTTGTTTCTTTTCTATTTTAAATTTCAGCCATGTTACATGATGTATGTCCTACTCAAACACCAACTCGTCCTCGTAATCCACTTTTTCGACATCGTTTACACGTACGTATCATTGCTAATCGATTGTTCACTAATTCATCTCATTTCAATTCAGTTATTCTAAAATTTTCGCAAAGTATTGTACGATTTCATTCAGTGCTGTGTGTTTTTGTGTGATGCATGAGTTAATTTCGTATTTTGATCGACTTTCGAACGATGAAATTTCATTTAGAATTCGCCAAGTCCAGCATCGGTTCTCTCTCTGATACCATCAGCAACTACCGGCATGATTCAATCGACAGTACCCGGTGAATTTTCTCATCGTTTTGCTACAGTTTCATTCGATTCGATTTATACAATTACCGAAGATCTTTGCCGGTATTTTAACAAAAAAAAAATCTATTCGTCATTCATTCGGTCGATGGTTTTTTTGTTTCTAGTGGAAGATTTTCTTCAGTAAAAAAATGTACAAAAAAAGATGCTTCTGATCAAATGTTTGCCGCTAAAATCATCAAAAAACGTAACATTCAACATGCACTCAATGAATTACGTATTTTTCAATTGTCACATAAACATCCAAATTTTGTTACACTCTTTCATGTTTTCGATCTGCCAACCGAAGCTATTTTTATTCTTGAATAGTAATGAACAACAAAATGTGTTGATAGATTTCATTATTTTGAATTTCAGTGCGAAACAAGGTGATTTACAATTAGCTTTGGAATTGGAAGGTTGTTTGGAAGAAATTCAAGCTCAACATGTAACTAAACAACTTCTCGAAGCTGTAGCTTTTCTTCATGACAATAAAATCGTTCATCTTGATATTAAAGTATTGCCAAACAAAATTGTTTATCATCAATCTTTTCGTTTTTTTCTTATTCAGCCACAAAATATTCTTCTCATGGAAAAATGGCCAAGTACACAAATCAAACTCTGTGATTTTGGTCTTTCACGTGTATTAACTAATCAACGTCTATTAGAAATGTCTGGCACAACAGATTTTCTCGGTATGTTCATTTCATTTTTCTCTTCTCTCTCTCTCTCTCTCTCTTTTGACTCATGTGTCTTCATTTTCAAGCACCCGAAGTCGTTAATTACGAACCATTGACATGTGCAACTGATATGTGGAATATCGGCGTATTGATCTATGTTCTCGTTAGTGGTCATACACCATTCGGTGGTGCAACGAAATTAGATACGCAAAGTAATATAACACATTGTATACTCGATTTTCCGACGGATTTATTCGAGAAAATCTCGGAAAATTGTATTGATCTTATACAAAAGTTAATTGTTCGCGTTTCCAAACAACGTATGACAGCACATCAATCACTTGAACATCCATGGATATGTTCAAATCATGATCAACAAGTCAATGAACAAATTGAACATCTCGCCGAACAAATCCATGAACAAAATTTTGATTAAACATTAAAAAAAAATACATAACGAACTACAAGTTTCTGTTTTTTTCTTTCTCCGAACAATTCTTTTTTTCTTCTCTTCTCGACAGTATTGAATGAACCATCTTTTCTCTTGTGTGATACGTTGCAGTGCGTGTGTGTGTGTGTTAGATAATCAAAAAAAGCTCGAAAACTTGACGTTTCTTTTTTTTCTGTTCATTACGCAATTTTTTCTTTTTTTTTCTCTCTCTCAGATATCTTTGTAAAACAGCGAAAAACGTAGTAGTATTTTCCTTCTTCTTCTTCTTCTTTTTTTGTTCGTTGATACGTATTATTCTCATGTTATTTATCTATCTCAGGGATAAAGAACATCTAAGGAATTTATTCTTTCTTGCGTTTTTTTTTATATTATTGAATATGTCAGTGATCTTTCTAACAATACACATCCTAGGTGTGTTTTCTATGTAGAAAAGATTAAGTCGAAGAAAAAAAAAGAAAAAGAAAATTTGATTTAGATTGAATGATAAAACAAAAACAAAATCAAAGTTGTCTATATATACCTGCTTGGTTGATTTATCTCTCTAGATTGCGAACCCAATGATGGCACAATAAATGTACATGTGTTTAAAAAACAATCTCTAGATGTCGTACATTGACATTTACTTGAATGAACTTTTTTTTTTCTTTCGAGTTAATTATGAAAAATAAACAAATAGATTTGCTGTAGTGAAAAAAATGTTGCCGTTTTCTTTTAATAATTTGATTATGACAAAACTAAATGTACGAATTCGAATGTTATGATTCGTAGATAGAATATTCACGTACACATACATCGAATCGATCGAAAGGAAAAGCTGCTTTTTTAGATTGGAATTATTATTTTTTGTTATATATTGTTGTCAGCATTTATGGAACAAACATCATCGAATAGTAGTAATAATAATCTCGATGTTGTATCGATGATTATTTGGTTATCAACAGGAAATGGAAAATTTTTTGAATTAGTAAAAAAAATATAATAATAATCAAATGATTTTCAAACAAACAAAAGTCAATTTAATTTTCAGCATGGTTCACGTGATATAATCAAACAAGTTCTACCGAAATCATCTGAAACAGCGTTCCGTTGGGGTTATTATAATTCACCAGCTGATCCCGATCGACAATCGTACACACAAGTACTCGAAGATTTTCTCAAAGCCGGCTTTCGTATTGAAGGTTCATCGGGCGCTGGCACACAAGGTCTTCTTCGTGCTCAATACATTCTTGTCAAACGTAGTTGAACAACTCAACTGGTGATGATGATTCTTATCTCAGGAAGAAAAAGGAAACACGCTCTTTTTTTTGTTATTTCTCTGTTTTAAGATTTGATCGATGAATAAAGAGAACAAAATCAAAGAAAATTTTTTATTTATTATTCTTCATTTTGCAGATTAGCAGACAAACAATATATTTATGTCGAATCAACGCTTCGAAATTCTTTCATTACTCGTTCGAAATGTTTTAACAACCAATTCGAAACATTTTCAATTACACGGTGACAAACAATTGATAGTACAGATCCTGCCGACTGCACCCGATCGAGCGTTTATAACCAGTGATTGTTACGATTCGAGTTTTGATCTCGGCTCAATAACATACACCGATACTCTTCAACGTTTATTACGACAAGGTTTTCAAATTCAATCGTCAACATCGGGCTCATACATTTTGCCCAAACCTGAAAAATCGATTATTAAAAATGAACCTCAACAAGTATCTGCACAGGACACATACGTTCTTCAATACACTCTCGTTCGAACTCAAAATGTTGGTTAAAAACACAAAGATCTGACACAAAAACTTTTTTTTCTGCATGTTCAATATGTTTTTTTTGATTGTCTTGTAATGATAAGCAGCTAGATCCTAGAAGAAAAAAAAACTGGCAAATATATTTTATATTTCTAAAGTAGATTAGAAAATGATTGTTAATGCATATGCTCAAAAGAATTCAAGAACCTTGATGAATTTTTTTCGTCGTGGTGCACCAGTTGTAATAACGCCTACTTATTTCTCTTTTGTCTCGAGTCGAACGAAAGAAAAAGAGAACGAACGAGCGAATAAACGCATGTGAATGAATTATGTCTGATAAAAACGAAAGAACGCAAAAAGGGAACTTTTTTGAGAAAGAAAAAACTTCGTTTTTTTTCTCTTCATCAGTTTCTCGGCTAACAACACACATTGATTTACACCAGTTTATTTCGTTTTAAAAGGTATCTTTTTTTTTCTTGAAATTGAAAGAAACAGAAAGAAAAAAGTTTTCAAAGTATAATGAACAAATCCTTTTCATAGTAATGTCGTTCAGTTGATTTCCATCGATACGTTCTTTTTTTTCTTCTTCTCCTTCTTCTTCTTTCATTTACCTTTTACTCCCCTCTTGTCGAAGACAAACGACCATAAAATCGTATATTTACATATTATAAAACTTGTTTTTTCTCATTTCGAATCATTGTATTTATGATTCGAGTTTTTTTCTCTTACGATCTCTTTGTTTTAGCGTTTATTTCTCGTAAAAACTACCCGTGAAGGCCAGCATGTAGATTTGTTTTAACTCGACTTCAAACAACAATAAAAGAAAAAACAACGAAGATGGAACATACGGATCTAGTACAAGAAATGGTGCTGTTAGAAAAGCTACCAGCACAAGAACGATTAAAACATTCGAAACGACGGCGACAACAACAGTTAAGTAATTGGAATAAACGTGAAGCAATGTTTGAAAATCAAAATCGATCAGTACCATCGAAGAAACGGCAAGCATTTCTTGTTCAATTTCCTGAAAATATCGTTTTATTAGAAGGTAAATTACCGAGGAGACGCAAAAGAAAAACACGAATTTTTCGTGTTGTTTTTCTTGTCGATTGTTAGATAAACAATTACTTCAACTGAATAAATACTTGAGAAAAAAAACAAAATCTCTCATCGTGTATTATTTTTTCTGCTTGACTTGTTCAGAAAAAAAAGATTGTTTCTCGATTTTAGCTACAGCACGACAAGATGCAGATGAAGTTCGAAATCTTCTTCAATCAGGCAAATATAGTCCTAATGTATCCAATGAAGATGGACTAACGCCGATTCATCAATGTTCGATTGATAATACCGAGAGTATTTTACATTTGTTAATTGAATACGGAGGAAATGTTAATGCGAAAGATAGAGATCTATGGACGCCATTACATGCAGCAGGTAGAATGTTTGATTTTCTTTGATTTGAAATGCAGATGTACATGTTTTGATATTAGCAACTTGCGGACATTTGGAAATCTGTAGAATTTTAATTGAAAATGGTGCTGAATTACTTGCATTGAATGCTGATGGTAATATGCCGTATGATATATGTGATGATGATCGAACACTTGATTATATTGAAACACAAATGGATCGAAATGGTATAACACAACAGATGATCGATGAAACACGAGCTCAAATTGAAAATAAAATGTTAATTGATCTAAGAAATCTATCGAAGAAATCTCTTTCATCATCACGTTCAATCGATGATTTACTTTCGTATCGAAATGATGAAGGTGCAACACCGTTACACATAGCAAGTGCCAATGGTTATCAACTTGTTGTCGAATATCTACTTCAACAACATGTATCGATTAATTTACAAGATGCAGATGGATGGACACCACTTCATGCAGCTGCATTTTGGTGTCAACAACCGATTCTTGGTAAGAAAACAGTCGGTTTGAATCGAAATTATTATTCTCTGTGTGTTTGTTTTTTTTCTTGATAGCTCAATTGATCGAAGCTGGAGGTGATATCGACGAAAAATTGTCCGATGGTCGGTCAGCTCTCGATCTATGTGAAGATCCTGATTTACGGACATTTATGACGGAATTTCGAGATAAATGTCGACGTGATCAACAGAAAGCAGCCGCTGCTGCCGCCGCTGCGGCTGCTGCAGCTGCAGCACAAGCAGCTCAATTACAGCAGAGACCTCATTTAACCAGTCGTTCGCCATTGGGCATCAATGGTTTGCCAACTGGAGTGATAGCACGACCAGGAACATTATATGAATCTCGTTCGAGCGTTTCATCTCCGTACGGTAGTGGCTCGTCGTTGAATCGAACGGGTTCACTTCGTCGACAATCGTTACGTGATCGAGAGAAAGTGAAAAATTTACAAGATAATTTTCTCGAAGTTCTACAAGCGAAAGATAAAATCCAAGAAGATACCGAAGAAACTCCATTGAATGGTTTGTCAATAGCAACGAATGATCTTTCGCTGAAAATTAAAAATAAAGACGAACGAGAAGGTAGCACAACAACAACAACGACCGATTCGACTGTACGTGAACCAGTTAGTACAACAATAACAACAACATCAGTCAGAAAACCTATTGAACCTCCTGTGATTCAAGTAACTTTACCTCCACTCAAAGTTCCACCGATACTACCGCCTCCGCAAACTCAAATCACACCCGATACGTTAATTGATATAAAACGACGACGTGAAGAACGACGTCGTGGTATTACTGGTCTTGTACAATCGACAACAAATCTTCCTTCACCGACGACTATCACATCTCCGCCTATTCCTATGAATCAGACAACTAATATGAAAATATCAAATGGTAGTCATCTATCAACAGCCAATGACTCGATGCCAGATTATTCAGCTGAAAGATTTATGCAAATTCATGGACATGTTAACGATGATACTCATGAAAAAAAACGAATTTGTTGTACGATATTATAATGAAGATAGATGTAGACTTAAGTCCGTCCAAATGCATACATACATCCACTATTCAAACTATATTCGAAATAATAATCTAAATCTGTGTTAATTTTTTGTATATCTTAGACGACAAACAAAACAAGCTTTCTTTCTTTCTTTTTTTTTTTATATCAATCTCATTTTCTTTTCATTTGGTTTTTCATCATTTGCAATATTGGTGCTGTGTTTATCTCGTTTTCTTCTTCTTTAAACGATGCTTTATATCTTTATCATAATTCGTTTGTTTTCTAATATGCGTATTACATTATTTGTCGAAGTCCAATTTCGATCGTTCACAACAAAACTATATAATAAAAAAAACGAAATTAAGTTTTTATTTACAAAAAAAAACGAAAGAAAAGACAAAAAAAATTGAGAAAATTTTATTTTGAGTATAATATAGCTTTGAATTCTTCGTAGGAAACTTTTCCATCATTATCAAGACAATCGGCTTCGTCAATCATTTCTTTAACATCGTCTTCGGTTATGTGTTCACCAAGCCTCGAAAGCATATCATAGAGTTCATCTTTATCAATAAAACCATCTTTATTTTTATCAAAAACCTTTAAATAAAATAGCAAAAATTATTTTTTGTTTTGTTCAACGAAGAAAAAATAAATCGATTTACTTGAAATACTTGATATAATTCAGTATCACTTTCACCCGTCGATCGACGACGTTGCATCATCGTTAGAAATTCATCGAAATCAACACTTCCATTACCTTGAAAGTCAAAAACAAAACGAATTGATTTGCACAATTTCTATCGAAGAATTCGTCTACCGTCGGTATCAACTTTTGATATCACAGACGAAATATCGTCTTCACTTGGCGAATAACCGAGTGAATTCATTAATGAACGAATTTCATAATTGGAAATATTTCCATCTCCATCTTTGTCTAATAAGGAAAATGATTCTTCGAAAACTAAAATAAAGAAAAAAAAACGATCGTAATTAAGTTCGATGTTTTTCTTTCATCGCGTACCGGCGATTTGTTCTTCAGAAAATCCATGCACTTCGCCGAGTTCTTTTCGACTTTTGCCTGTCGTTGTCTAAATAGAAAAAATAAACAATAACCATATCTCAATCATTGCTAAACAAAAATATTTCTCTTTCTCCAAGAAAAGATAAAAAAACACATACAATAAAAACATAAGTTTTTCTCGTTGTAACAGTTCGTTTAATTGATGTACGATTAAACGAAATTGTTCGTTCATAATGAAGCGTATTCATGGCTGTGTTACCAACGTTTGTCGAAGACGAAGGAGACGCCGACGACGATGACGATGATGATGATGAAGGAGAGGTTGTTGTCGTTAACATCTTGCCTTTATTTTGACAAAGTTAAGACGTAAAATGGAGGCGTATGAATGAATCAAGATGGAAAGCTTAGAATCATCATCTATCATTGGACTAAGCGGTACGAAATCTAATCTCTTTAGATTCTGATGATTCTATTTATCTTTGTATGATAAGAATACGAAAGGGAAAGGAAAAACGGAAATAACGTATGGTGCTAATATTATGCCGGTTTTTTTTTCTTCTCGTATTTTCTTCTTTTTTGTTACTTAATAAGTCTAATTCTTCAATTGAAGATACGTTAACACAGAACAATCAATCGTCGATTAGAACGACGGACGAAAGAAAGAAAAACAAGAACTTTCAGCATTTTTGTTAAAAACCTACGATGCTATTACACTTGATGGATAATAATGAGAAAATAAATACTGATGTTCGTTTCTTATTTGAAGTAAAACAAAACACATTGTACAAGATTCTGAGATAGACATGACGACAACAAATACGATCCTTTTAGGATAATGTACTATTTAGTAAAATATACAAAGAAGAAAGAGTTTTGTTTTTTTTGATGAATTTTTGAGTATGGTAATTAATGAATTGACGTAGAAAATTGATTCCGTATTTTGCTTTGATTTATATATGCAAAAACAAAGTCAAGATAAAAGTCAATGAGGTCATTACGATCGTGCTGTTATACACGCAGACAACAAGCAACATTCATCAGTTCTCATTTGTCACCTCTGTCGTTTATCTCATGACTGATGAAGTACATAATTTGATGATTTTTATTTTTCGTCGAATAGTATTTTCAACTTATCAAATATTTTTCGTTGGAAAAACCACAGAAGAAAAGAAGAAGAAGAAGAAAAAAACTTACAATCATCCAATCGTTTAATGTATGTAGATTGGAAATTAACTCATATGGATCGTGTATAGTTGGTCGACGTTTTTGTTTATTAATTGAAATTGTTTGTCTATGAATAAATGATTGTCGACGTTGAGATACAAATGTATTCGAATAGGACGCTGATGAATTTAATGTAAATGTTGCTGTACGTGACGTTCTCATGAGAAGAATATCTTCGGTTATATTCAGATCAAGTTCGTCCATTGTTGTACGTGAATTCAATGTTAACATGATGTCGAATAAAAAATAACAAATATCTATATGTATCTAACTAACAATTGACGATATCGACCGTTGACTTTCGAACTATCTCGACATAATAGGACTTGTTTTATAGAGTCAATGAGATTAGATAAAAATAAGAAGAAGACGAAGAAGAAAAATCTCGCAGACGCGATCTACTTTCGATAATAATATAATATTCAAGGGAAAAACGCAGGGAGACAAGTACTTAGAAAAATAGATTAGTATCTATTTCTTCGGTTTTCTTTTTCTTACCAAGTATTTTTACAAAGAAATCTATTTACTATTCATATTTCAGCTGTTTGCTATTTATCCTAGACATCTCTGTTTACTGTTTCTTTTCTCACTAATCGAACTTTTAATTGACGAAAGAAGAAAAAAAAAGAACGAACACATGACATTAATTTCGATGTCTTATGTCAATATTTTATCAGTTGTTACCTTGAACAACGAACGAAAATTTATAATTTCATGGTCACACAATACGGATCTCTATTGGTAATCGATACTTACAGAATTCGATTGCGGTGGTTGCATTTGACAATGTATCTTCAACTGAATATTAATCTTTTTTTCTTGATTACATATAAAAAAAAAGAAGACGACGATGACGAAGAGAAAACCGATCGAGCAGTCAAGCAGAACTAGATTTTTATCGTCTACGTAGAGCCATGATTATATAGTGTGTAGATATACTATATCATAAGCAGCAAATATTACTTAATCAGATAAAAAGAATGTCCTCGATATTGACCAATTTTATTTCTCATCGTAGTACATATCTGTATATTCAATGTTAAATAGTAAAAACGATGTACAAACAGATGTATTCGGTCTTTGTTGATCCTCGAAGAAACAAGCATCTGTTGAGTATACATACATAAAATGACGTTTCTTTTTTTCTTTCTTCTCTTTCTTGGATTTCGATTATACTTACCAATCGATGACTCTTAGCAAATGCAATTTGATTAATACCATTTTTGAACTGATGTTTTCTTGAGTTTTGATTTAACATTATTTTTTGCATTGAGAAAAGAAAACAACTTAATCTACAACCAAAAGCAAATACAGAAGATTTTCTTTCATCGATGTGGCTGATTGATTGATGATAATAATAATAATAACAAATAGAAATCAATTTTGACAATTGTTCATAAATGCATATGAGGATTATTTGAGAGATAAATAATTATAGATTTATTCGAGTAGACATTTGCTGATTCTTTTCTTTTATTGAAGCAAGTACTTGATTAGAAATATTCTTCAGAAATTAGCTTATTAAATAATTTGTCTGTTTTTGTTTGTCTAGAAATAATTTTTTTTCCTATCGATGTTTCTCTTGAAACAGACGACGATCGTCCTAAAGCATCTATTGCTAACCATTCGAGCAAACCAATGAGTTTTTCATTATCTTCTCTTTTCACAGATGCCAAAAAAGAACAAGAAGAAGAAGAAGAAAAAAAAAGATTAGTTTCCATAATTCTTTGACGCTATTGCTTTTTTGTATTCTCATCTAAATATTACGATAAAATAATATTGACTTTTAACAATGAATATCGTATATTATTCATTTCTATTTATCATTTGTTTATCATTCATTCAACCTCAAACAACCGAATCTTTACTTGATCTGATTCCTTCGACAACAACAACAACAATAACAACTATTATTAATTCCGATAATAATCCAATTAGTAAAACATCTCATGTAACTATATTAGGTATTCTAACAACAGATGAACATATCAATGTTCTACATAAAACAACAAATTATTCGAATACGAATCTTTCGATGTCATCACAATCGGTTCTTATCGATTCGAATCCATTGGTTACTATGGCAAATCTATGTGCAATTGGTAATACATCCTATGCACGAATGATTATTACCGGTAAATTAGATAATGATGAAGAAGATGATTTAATTCTAACAGCAATATCCTATGTTGCTGAATTCTATCGAATACCATTGATTACAATTGCATCAAGAGAAAATATCTTTTCTGATAATGTAAATTTAATAATAAAAGAAAAAGATTTCGATGTTAATTTTTGATTGTAGACATTGTATAATTATATGATACGATTAGTTCCACCGTATTTATATGAAGCTGATGCTTGGTTTCGTATGATACGTGAATTAAAATATACGAAAGTTGTTTTAATCTATAGTCAACAAGAAGAAAGTCGAATGGTTATATCAAGATTTCAAATGTTAACAGACGATTCTGATATTCAAGTTTGATTTAAAACAAAAAAAAACATGTTAATTTGTCTATTTGACAGATTGAACGAATCGAAGAATATGATTATGATACAAATTTTACTTCGTTATTAATAAATTTAACTGTTGAACATCGTGTATCAGCACGTGTGTTTATAGTTCATCCAAGGTCAATTACACCATAGAACTTAACTAAATCTTTTCATTTCAATATTTTTATAGATTACAGGATGTTGATAAATTATTATCTGCAATTAAACAATTACAATTATTAGAAAACTACGCTTGGATTATCAATGAACATACCTTAACCAATAATAAACTAACACTTTTCGATGGTAGAATTCTTTGTAGACAAATAAAACATCTTCAATTGAACGTTGTAGGTATTCTCGGAGTTCGATTACATGAATCGTTTAATGAAGAGAATCTCTTACGTGATGCCAGTCAATTAATTCTGAAGACATTTACGAAATTTTTGAATTATTCATCAGCATTTTGGTCACCAACAGTACCGATTATTGATTGTTCAACAACAATGCCATGGTCCTATGGGAAAGAAGTCTATCGGTAGAAAATATTTCTCTGGAGTAGTAAATAAGTTCATTTTTCTTAGTACTTTAATCAACACAAAAGTTCTATCTGGTCAAACGGGAAATATTGCATTTAATGAGCAAGGTGATCGTATTGAATCATTGTATGATATAATTAATATTCAAAATGGACAAGCAATTGTTGTCGGATCATATCGATCGAATACAGTAAAAATAGCAAACCATTGAATATATATATATGAAAAGATTTTTCTTTAAAGAGTACTTGTAAAACAAGCAGTCAATGTCGAGAAATTGTTCGTATAGAAACGATTGAAGATTTCATTGTCTACCCAAAAGTCTGCGCTATTTTAGGTTGAAAAAACAAATTTAAAATTAAATCAAAAGGCTATTATCTGGCCAAGTGGACTTCGACGAAAGCCTGATGGAGTTCATACACGACGAAATGTTTCAGTACGAATCTATAATCTCGTCAAATTCTTTTCGTTATTCATTTTGTTCGTATTCAGGTTGTAACTATTGCCGAGAAACCTTTTATTTTCACACGACCTGGAAAAGATTGTGATTTAGTAACAGAAGTTCAGTGTCCACGAAAGAAATTAAATCGAAGTAAAGAGAAACAAAAGAATAATTATAAAATTTCATTTCAACAAACAACAATCTAGATGTAACTGATCCAGAGTATGATGATTATTGTTGTTCTGGTTATTGTATTGCTTTACTGCAAGAATTATCGAAAAATCTTAGTTTTGTTTATACAGTTCATCTTGTTGCCGATGGCAAATACGGTTCATTTGATAAAGTAAACAAAAACAATCAAATTTTTTTCGAAAAACCGAATTTCGTGTTTTTTCTTCAAGGAAGGAGATGGTAAACATAAACGATGGGATGGTATGATTGGCGAATTAGTGAATTATGCAGCTGATATGATCATTGCACCATTGACAATGAATCCTGAACGAGCTGAAGATATTGAATTTACTCAACCATTTAAATATCAAGGAATTACCATACTCGTACGAAAAGTATGTTTCTTTTGTCTCGATTTTAATTGAAAATATTCGTTTGTTTTTGTTTGATCAGACGAAAGATACATCGAATTTATCATCATTTTTACGACCATTTAAAGAAGGTCTATGGATAATGGTTTTATTATCTGTACATGCAGTTGCAATCGTACTTTTCCTACTCGATCGTTATTCACCAATGGGTCGATTACAAGCGGAAATGGACAAAACACAGAAAAAGATCGAGCAGAAATTAATTAAAAAAAAGGAAGAAGAGAAAACATTGAATTTTTCCCGTGCACTTTGGTTTACATGGGGTATTTTATTGAATTCAGGAATTGGTGAAGGTTAGTAATGAAAATGTTGTTTTGATTTACGTGCAGCAAAGTTTATTGTAGGCACGCCAACGAGTTTTTCTGCACGTGTTCTCGGCATGGTTTGGGCAGGTTTTGCTATGATTATGGTTGCATCATATACTGCTAACTTAGCAGCTTTTCTCGTGCTCGATCGACCCGAAGAAAATCTTTCTGGCATCAATGATGCTCGAGTAAATATTCTTTTCGTTTTTGTGTTTACAATTGATTGTCTTTTCAAGTTACGAAATCCACAAGATGCTTTTATCTATGCTACTGTTAAAGGTTCATCTGTTGATATGTATTTCAAACGACAAGTTGGTACGTAAACGGATCGAATTTGTCGAAGATTTCGATTTTATTTTGCAAATTTATTCAGAATTGTCAACAATGTATCGAACGATGGAATCGAAAAATTATCATACACCCGAAGAAGCTATAGCTGATCTACGTACGGGTAAATTACACGCATTTATTTGGGATTCGCCTCGACTTGAATACGAGGCTGGACTGAATTGTGATCTCGTCACTGTTGGCGAATCATTTGGACGATCTAGTTATGGCATAGCTTTGCGAAAGAAAGATCCATGGATAAATCCATTATCACACGCGATCTTATCGTTTCATGAACGAGGTTTTATGGAAATGTTAGATAATCAATGGATCTTTTCGAAACAGTACGTAGAAAATATTTTTTTATTAGTGAACAACAAAGTCCGGTTTTGCTTTTTGTTTCAATTTGAAGTGAAAATGGTTGTTCAGATCCTTCATCATCACCGGCAACACTTGGTTTTCACAATATGTTGGGTAAAATTCTTAAAAAAATATAAACTCGTTTGGTTCTAAACTTTGATTTAGATGTTTTTCTATTGATTACTGGCGGAGTTATCATTGGAATATTGATTCTTTTTCTTGAGATTATTTTCAAACGACGTAAAGAACGTAAAGAAGTCGATTATGAAATCTCTCGTTCAGCAATCAGTCATTGGCGAAAACGAATTGAAGTAAATGAAAACGAAATTATATTTGATCGGTCTTGTTTAAACAAAGAACTCATTGATCTTTTTTCTTTCAGAGACGTAAACAAAAGCATATAATTAATACAGATTTCGGCAATGACAAAACACGTTTATCAAAACTGGCACTTAGTCATGTTTTTGTTGCAAATAAAACTCCTAATCGTTCGTTCAGACATTCATCTTAATCACTTGTTTGCTTTTTATTTCGTATCTACTTGTATAATGATTCCACAAATAAAAAAAAAACGATATTTCTTGTCTTTATTTCTCTATCATCTGGCACAATTACCGAATAGACTTCATGGCTTCAACTGATATTGTCATCAGACAGCAAGGTTATTCTTGGACTTGAAAATCAGATGGCTGTGATGATATCGGTTAAACAAAAGACATGTCACTATTAATGTCGAAGGTTATAGGTTCTCATAAGAAATAATATCTTTACAAACTTGTATTCAGAAGAGTCAAAGAAAGATATACATCGAGTGGGATGATTATTTGACAACATATCCTTCGTTTGTATTCTCAGTAGTTTATCCTCCTTCTCCTCCCCCCTTCTTTTCTTTCCTTTCTTATTCTAGGAAAGAATAATTTCCATCAGTATATTGAATATAAGAAGTCTTAACCATCCCGACTAAGACTGATCTTATCGACATTGTCTACTATGCGTCATCATTATCGATGATTGTATGTATTAGTATTCTGTTCGATCGATGTCCTTTATAGATCTATATGAGAGTGTGTCAGTAGACAGATTCCATCGTTCTATGTTGGTTCTAGCAGACCTTAGCAAAAGAGAATTGTCATAACAGAAAAAGAAAAAAAAGAAGAAGAAGAAGAAGTAGAGAGATAACATATAGTATGTACATATATAGATCTATCATTATCTGCTTGAAGGAGAGAACGTTAGCAACGGCCTCGACTGCACATCGTTTTGTCGCACAAGAGATTTTCATCTTGAGTTCTCTTAGTTGTCGTCAAACCCAACTGGTATGATATAATTATTATGAATATTGATTGGCAAATCGAGAACATAGATCAAGATAAAATAGGAGAAGATCTGTGAACTACTATCAAAGCAAACAATTCATCTATTCATACCATAGATATGCATTTATATATCTAGAAAATATACACATGAGGAACTCATTGGTCACGGTAAATACACGCATTTGTTCTCTTTTTTTTATTCTAAATATATAGAAATGAACATATTTCTTAGGAATATTAAAAACGGACTATTTGTAGTAGTAACTTATTCTTCTCATTGAATATATATATATATTTGAAATTAATTATGCTTACGGAAACTCGTCAAAGTCGTGTACGTGTTGTACAATACGAACGTTATCATCCTCGTTCACGTCCACGTCGTCATCATACATTAGATAATGCGACTTTGGATAAATTCAATTTTATTTGTGTACCATTACGTCGTGACGAAGTAAATTTTCTCGTTTTTTCTTTCTTCTTGTTCTCTCATTTTAAACAATGAAACTAATTGTTGTTTTTTTACCTTGAAAGAAAAGAAAAATTCTCTCATGATTACTTAGAAGTTTTTAATAAACGATCCTCTTCTACATTCTCTATTTCAAAATAGTCGCGTATTGATTCGTCATCATCACAAACGAATCTCTCGATGTCACAGCCAAAACATTATTCATCATCGACAAACAATTTTCAATCAACAACCAATCTCTCAAATGCTTCCCGTCGTGTTCGATTTAAATCTGATCTTAAATCGCATATTAATGACTATACGAACAATCGATATACACGTTCATTTGAAGATGTTCGAACACCTGAAACAACTTGCATTCATCGTGTAGAATTCCGAATACCTGTTCAAAAAGGTATATAAACATGTTCTTTTTTTGTTTTATCGAAATCTGAATTTTTTATTCATTTTATGAAGATGTGAATCCATGGTTGAATGTCGACTGTTCACCAGCTAAAACACGTTCGATAACAACACAAAAAATCGATATTAAACATAGTGGTGGTGGTGGTGGTAGTAGTAGTAGTAATAATAATAATCATCATCATTCAATCCGTCTTCAAGGTATTGCACCAATTGTACAAGCAGAAATTAATCCACAATATGTAAGTCAATATAAATATAAAAGAAAGAACCTTCTGCATTTTCTTTTTATTGATCCATTGACCTTATTTGATGAGTTCAATCTAATAATCGATTATCTAGAACAATAAGTACATAACATTCTCTCCATTAGTTGATTGACAAGATACGAGATCATGTCATTATTAAAAGACATGCTATGACCTTTTATGGCATCTTGTACGTCTTACTCTTTTTATTAAATTTTTCTGCATATACGTATATCCATTAAGATATCGAATAATATGAAACGAATAAAAATCTACAGACTTAAGTAGTTTGTGGAAGAAGTTTGCTCTTTCTCTCAGTCGATTTAGTATGTCATTAAAAGAAAGTCTATGTTTTATCAACAACTGGCTTCATCGCTTTTTACACTTGATTAAGATATTTTAACTGTCGGCGACAAACGTCTATCTGTAGACTAAAAACAATAATATCAACATAAATCGCGTGCCTGTTCTATAATCGCTTCTCTTTCGCTCTTTGCTTCGTTCGATCTTTTTCTTTTGCTTTCTTCTCCATCAATCGCAGTTGTTCATCAACATTTTTCATCGTCATCTCATATGTACATATATACATAAGAGTACAAAATTGAAACGATACTATTCTTGTCATCAAAACCTTGATCATCGTCGAACTATTAACAAATGATTTGAACAGTGACATTGTGTGTATCATGTACCGATTGGAATGAAGAAATTTTCTCGACAAAAGATCGTTTGTTGCTGTCAGCAGGTAGTTAATCAAAAAAGAAAATCACAACGAAAGAAGATCGTCAAATATCATTTTCATTGGAGTCTTTCCTACCTAATGTCTATCATTATTTTATGTTAACCGATCTTTTTTTCTTAGGCCTCCGTCTATTTACTTGACAATTTCATGCTGTGATAAATCAGCAAATGAAACTTTCATATTCTTGTACATTTTCTGTCTATCATATCTATGCATAACCTTGACTAATCACACTATGACCACCTGTTCTGTTTCAATAGATAATCAATTCTCTCATCGTACCAGGTGTTTCCTTTCCAACTATAAGATTGATATATTTACCATTAGAATAATACTCAATCTGAAAACGAGAAAATTAATGAATAACATATGCATTTCAATAATGAATCGGTTTTTTTTTCGTGTGTCCATGTATGTCTTGAATAATAAAACGTAAATACTCGTCAAACGTGATGTGTATTACTATGAGTTCATGTATATGATGAACATTATCAAAGTGTAATAAAAAGAACCAGCAATATCATCATTACTTTCTTGTTTGTCTTACTTGTAGTACTCGAATTTCTTTACTTTTTTTTATCAATCTCTCAAGAGAGATCATAGTTCTTATATAATGCATAACTATTGTAAGATAGATGGATAAAAGCAGATGTTCAATTGAACAATATTATAAGACAAAAAAAAAGACTAGTAATGAATATGAATAAAACTGTAAATGAACGTGTATTGCATATCAATTCGATTGAATTCATTTTTATTTAGGTGCCAACAAACATTTCCGACAACAATCAACCGCAATGGTTCAGACAAATGTATAATCATTTACATAAACCTCCTGAAAGTCGACAAGGTAATCGATTGAATTAAGATGATAATAAAAAATAAAGAAATCATGCTTGAAGTTTTTTTTTTCATCACTCTCGTCTTCGTTAATCTGTGATAACAAAAACAAATGAATTTAGATTTATTGTGTTAATACTTGTAAAGTTCACTTTGAACTTTCGATAGATTCCCTCCTTTCTCTTCTCTCCCATGTGATAAAACCTAAATCGCTATCTAAACATTTTTCTACGAGATCTTAATTGCTTTTTTCTTCTTCTTCTTCTTCTTCACATTGAACACACATACACACTATCGACGCGCGAGAAAAGAATGTCGATCAAATTCTCATGTTTTGTTTATATAACATGATCTTCTCTATTGGAATAGGATTTTCTTTTCTATTTTATTTCGTATCGAACTGTTTAGATCAACAACACAATCCCTATAAACCAACGTATACATTTCCCGACGAATTCAGCGGTGATTCTGATCATATGGAAGATTATATACGAAAAACAGCGACGCATACAATCGACAGAAATAACCGTTCGTTTTCGAAACTAATCATCATCGTTGATTTTTTTTCTTTTTTCAAAGGAATTATTCCCATGTCAACTGTACGACCATTGACTTCGAGTTTAAAGTAAAATTTTAAGAAATAAGCAAAATAAAAAAAAAGAAACGAAGCTTTCGTTCTTTTTTTGTAGAGATCAACGGACAGCATCTCGACGAACGAATGGTCATATTGGAAAAGTTACACGTTTCGAAGATCAAGTGTCTTCGCCTGTCACATCTCCATCTTCTGAACAATATAAATCAGTGAGTTATTCAATTAGTTTTTCGTGTATTTTATCTCGAACACGCTCAGACATATTGCTTGGCATAATCGATATTGACCTTTTTCAATAGGAAACTATATTCGGATTAAATTCTTTTCATCTCATACTCATAGGTGGATTAGATTATCGTAGAATTAACTTCATTACCACATCTGTTCATTAAATATCAGATTTCCAATCTATATTTTTCTTCTTCTAGCATAACGATATTCCAGCAAGTGTCTCATCGTCATTAAATATTAATTTCAATTCATCCTCAGATAATGAACAAAAGTTTAATTATAAACGTATTCAACGTTATGACGATCATTTA
>ERZ778026.1150-NODE-1150-length-35535-cov-100.077227_pt1 | contig 35535 bp, 35 predicted proteins | sample MGYA00375756_ERZ778026 | MGnify/ENA primary metagenome ERZ778026 (study PRJEB29350, sample SAMN05389820) | bioreactor metagenome | isolation source: Ammonium sulfate bioreactor | place: South Africa: University of Cape Town | collected 2014-02-18 ... | reverse complement strand
ATACAAAAATTACTGTGGTGATATTTCACCACACACAAAATGGCAAATAAATAGTACATCTGTAATTACCATGATCATCAACACTACCCAATGTAATTTTGCTAGTACACCACTTTATTTCGTCTCACAGCATGGTCGATCTTCTCTTTGGACGACGAGTGGACATGCTGCAATATATTTTCCAACAAAACAATCATTTCAGATATATCTGAAATCATTAGTTGGTGTAAGTGCGACGACATTACTGAGTAGCGCAGGAAACCATGCATGGAACATAAGTTGGACTGGATTTTATTAAGAAGTAATACTCTCTTCATAAACAGTATCTGTTAAAATAAATTCGTAGTAGAAATCATTTGAGATTTTCTTTCTTTCTCCACAGAAATGCTGAATATTTGTCAGACTTCTTTATTGAAAAAACAAATCTTGAAGGTGCATATGTAATGACTTTTTTCTTTCAGTGGAATATTTCAGAAGAAAGAGCGAACATGTCTGCCGTTGACCAATCTGAAATAATTCTAGTAAAACATCGAAAAAATTCAAAGCAACCGAATGCAACATGCAGATATTTATCACTAATTCTATGCAGTATATTCTGTACGACACTTTTAGGTGCTTTGATTATTCCAACAATATTTACCTATAAACTCGCAACACGAATGAGTAGGTTTACGAGTACGAATCAGAGTGAACTTTCAGAATCAGTGACGTACAGGGCTCATTGTCGTGGTGTTTCATCGTATTCTCAATGGACAGTTAACACAACATATGTTATGACAATGATCGTGAATACTACGCAATGTAATTTTAATAATACACCACTTTATTTTGCAGCAGTAACAAGCAGTGCGATCTCGGGTCATTGGTGTTTAATTGGACATAATGCAATCTACTATGCAACAAACGAATCATTTCAAGTCTATGCAAAATCAACGTGTGTTTTAGAGCTTGCAACTACTCTAATATCTTCTGCAACAGGAGGTCAATGGAATTTAGCTTGGATCGGATTTTATCGATAGACAATTATTTGAACTGACTGTTCCTAATTTGAATTCAAATAGTAAAGCGTAGAAAAGACATTTCTAAGATTTCTTTAATCAGAAACAGTTTCTTGGGAACGCATATATAATTATATGTATTTTTTTTTGTAGATACATAACAGAATGGTGAAAAAACACCGAACTTTATCGCATTTTCGTCATCCAAATGGAATTATTTCTGCTACCACGACGGTAGGTCGGATATACATATGTAATATTCTATCTGCTATTTTCTATAGAGATCATCAGGAAAAAAAAGAACGCATCATCAAGAAATTCATGAGGAAAACACACTTTCTACGCTAACTCTATCGGATTTCGAACAAACTTCTGATTTACTTTCGCATTACAGAAACTCGACAAATAGAAACACCCTAAAATTGGCAGCAATCTTTTCTTTGGGATTACTTGCAGTTATTGCAATGATCCTACCAAATATTATTCTCTATCGCATGTTACCAAGTTTATGTAAGCTACATTTCAAATTTCTTTTCTTTTGTTTATCTATTAAATAATTAGCTATTCAATCTGTAAACAATTCAACAAATACGAACAAAACAATGAACTACACAACGCATTGTGCAGGTGTATCATCATATACTAATTGGACATATTATAACACTGTATCAATTTGGATGACAATTAATACCAGTAGTTGTCATTTTAATGATACTCCACTGTATTTTAGTAGTATTCTTGCAACGAATTTACAAATGTATCTAACTAGTTATAATGCTATTTACGGAGCTTCTAAGAACGCATACACAATCTATATTCGATCAAGTAATGGTATGTCTGGACTGGGCATGCTTAACGATTCTTCAATTTATCAATGGAATGTTAGTTGGGTCGGAGTTTCTTATTAATATTCTTCTAATTTTTTCTTTAAATTAATTTTGAAATATTGAAAATTAGAATAAAAAGAAAATCGAATAAGAAACCAAATAAATTCATTTCGTCTTCGTGTCTGTTTCTTTCTTTCTTTTATTGCAAATCAGTCACAAAGTATGCCGCAAAACAGTACGCTCTCTTCAACAAATGATTTCGAAAATATACGAATGACATCGATGATTCCACGAACGATTCGTCGTCGTCATCGTCGTCATAAGAAATCGAAAGTATATCCTATTACAATGTCTTTTCATGTTCATCTTCAATAGAAATAATTGTTAATCTAGGTTTCCAAATGTGAACAAACTGACGTCACGTCACACGGTGAAAAATATCAGTATCAATCAGAAACTGTGAGTTCTATCGAAGGTCACCGAACAGCACAAACCTCGACGGAAAGATATGCTCGGCTAAAACCAAAAGAAAAGCAACAATTTGTGTATGTTTTCAACAACAACAAAAAAAGTTTTTTTTTTTTCTAAAATTCTCATCATTCAGTGATAATCAATCATGGAAAGAAGCAGTTCAAATCTTGTTGAGTGTATGCGGCATTCTAATGCTCAGTATCGTCATTCTTCCATCGATTTTTGTTTACATCTATGCACCGAAATACGTAGCTCCAACAACAGTAACCACACCTTCAACATTTACAAATCATTGTGCGAGTGTTTCATCAAAAGACAATTGGCAATTGAATGATACAACGACATTAAAAATGACAGTGGATACTAGTATATGTCAGTTTAGTACGACTCCTCTTTATTTTATTAGTGTTGCTGGTACGGGATCACATTTTTGTTTGACTGGATATGGTGGCATTTATGAATCGACGAAAAGTTCGTTTAAAATCTATGCAAAATCAACTTGTAATTACTGGAATGGAACAGATTTTCTCAATGCTGCATATTCAAATGCATGGGATATCAATTGGATGGGATTTTATAAATAAATTTTCCTTCGATTTTATTCGATGATAATCAAAAGAAAACATATATATGCTTTTTCTCTTTCACTCCGAGTTTTTCTTTTCGGTAATAATAAAAAAATAACAATTGAAAAGAATACACGTCATTTCATTTTATGCATTCGACGAGTTTGTGTCACGCAAAAAGTCGATTTATGAAATTTAGTAATCGATACTGGAAGAACACAGCGAGGATTTTCTATGTGATTTTGATGATTTTTCTATTAGCTGCTGTCATTCTTCCGGGCTTGTTTACTTATCTTCTTGCATCGAAATCTTTTCCGTCAACAACTTCGAAATCTGAAAAATACGGCAATCATTGCGGAGGCATTTCGTCGTATTTACTCTGGGAAATAAACACAACAACTACAATTACAATGAAATTGAACACAAGCGAATGTGGTTTTTCACAAACTCCAATTTATTTTGTCAGTGTGAACGGAGCAGGGAGTCACTATTGTTTGAAAGGTTACAATGCAATTTATTTACCAACTTATAATTCATTTCAAATTTATGCTGAATATGAATGTTCGCCAATGACTTCTGCAACACTGATGAATTTTACACTCACGCGTCAATACAGTGTCAATTGGATCGGTTTTTATCTGTAATATTATTGAACAAAATTGTAAAATAAAATAATAAAACTTTTTTCAAAAGATATTTGTGTTCACATAAGACAATACGACGGTTAAGAATTTCTATTACTCTTTGACGAGAGCGTCCTCTAGATAATTTGTTCTCTGATTGGTTGATTTGTATATGAAGATAGATTTAATGAAACTGCTGAATGGTCAATCGATCGATATATGTTCTTCGTCAAACAGACAGATGATCTTTTGTTCTCTTTCCTCTTTTTTTTGAGTATTTTGCGTGGGTTAATCATTGAAATAAAACGAGTGTCGACAATTGTTGATTTAGTTTCTAGATGATGCGGTGATTTTCAATCTTGAAATAACAATGGGCTGTTGGTTTTCGAAAAAAGATCAAGTACAATCACCTGCAGAACTCAATAATATTCACATTCAACTGACAAATCGATCGAGAGACGGACCGATCTTAGCAGAGAATCGCGCCAATCGAGTCAACGAACATAATCGAACGAACGGCAACGACAAAATCTTCGTCGCGATTTACGATTACGATGCACGAACCGATGAAGATTTAACCTTTCGAGTTGGTGATTTACTTCTTATTCTTGATGACAGGTTTCTTTCGAGTTGATTTTGTTTTATTGTTCGTCAAGAAATGTTTGTTTTCTAGTCAAAATGATTGGTGGCTTGCCAAACATTGCAGTAGTGGATTAAAAGGCTACATTCCAGCTCTTTACGTTGCACCACACGGTGGTCTCGATGTTAATGAGTAACTATCGATTGTTCTATGAAATCAAATAACTGTTTGTTTGTTTTCTGCAAAGATGGTTCCATAAAAATGTCCTTCGAAAAGAAGCCGAACGTCTTCTATTAGTTCCCTCGAATCCACGTGGAACATTTCTCGTTCGAAATTCAGAAAATGCTCCTGGTAATTCTTCTATTTAATTGTGCAAATCTCCTTGAAATAAACCGATATGTTCATATCTAGGTCCTTATTCATTATCCGTTCGTGATATTGACGATCAACGTGGTCCTCATGTAAAACACTACAAAATTCGTTATCCCGATCAAAATATCGGTTATTTCATTGCGGCACGTCGATCTTTTAAAACCTTAGAAGAGTTAATTGCGCATTATACAAGTAAAACAGCAATTCGATCGGCAAAATTCGAACTAATTTCTTTGTTTCAGAAAATGCCGATGGTCTTTGTTGTCAATTAACACATCCGTGTTCTCGACCGAAGCCAACAACTTCAACGATTTCGAAAGACGTCTGGGAAGTACCGAGAAATTCACTTCAATTTATCAAAAAACTCGGTCAAGGAATGTTCGGTAGGATCGAAAAGACGTTCGTTTTTCGAAAAACTTTCGAATTTCAGGCGAAGTTTGGGCCGGCAAATGGAACAACAAAATCGATGTGGCAATAAAAACAATGAAACCCGGCACGATGTCTACGCAAGCGTTCGTCGACGAAGCGAATATCATGAAGAAACTTCGTCATGATAAATTAGTTCAATTGTTCGCGGTTTGTACGGAACCGGAAGATCAACCGATTTATATCGTTACGGAATTAATGTGCAATGGAAGTTTGTTAGATTATTTGCGAGACGGACCGGGCAGAGAACTCAAACTACCGGCTTTGGTTGACATGGCTGCACAAGTAAAGGCAGAAACGAGCGATTTTTGAGTCAAAATGTTTGTGATTTAGATCGCTTTTGGAATGGCGTATCTCGAACATGAACATTATGTAAGTCGATTTGTTTTGTTTGGATAAAATGAAAATGTTGGTTTTTTCTGCAGATTCATCGAGATTTAGCAGCACGTAATGTTCTTGTTGGAGAAAACGGTGTTGTTAAAATCGCAGATTTCGGTCTCGCTCGGATTATAAACGAAGATCAATATGTAGCTAAAGCTGGTGCTAAATTTCCCATCAAATGGACGGCGCCCGAAGCGGCTATCTACGGCAAATTCACAATCAAATCCGATGTTTGGTCGTACGGCATTCTCCTCTACGAATTGGTGACACACGGTCAAGTTCCCTATCCCGGCATGGCCAATCGAGAGGTTCTCGATCAGATTCAACGCGGCTATCGAATGCCTCGACATGAAAATTGTCCAGATAAAATCTATGATTATATGTTACGTTGTTGGGATGCATCGCCGGATAATCGGCCAACATTTGAACATTTGCATTTGTTCTTTGATGATTATACAACATCAGCAGGCCCACAATATCATAGCCAAAACTAAACTCAGGACACACGTGTTCCAAAACCTCCGAATGATTCGCGAGAAATCGAAGAAAATGATTATCTTATCCAGATATTTTAATAATCGATCAATTCGAAATTGGTTGTGTGTGTTGTTGTTGTTGTTGTTTTTTTTATCTGTACATTTGCTTGATAAATCTCTAACAAATCTTGTTCTTTTGCCCTTCTATTAGCCAGATAGAAAATATCACATATACTCAAATGCTTATTTCATGACAAACTTTATCTTTCTGCGTGCTTTTTTTTATAACTCTCTATTCGATGTTCTTTGTCCGTTGTCGAAATGTACAAACTGAATGTTGTTTTTCGGATAACAAGCTAAATAAATTCAATTGGTTAATTATCTATCGATGATATTAAATTCATGGTCTTCTCGTTTTAGATGGCGACGACACCGATTACACAAGAAAAAGTCCACAAAGCGAAGATGTCGATCGAAAGTTTCTACGCGAATTTGATTAATCAATACGAAGAACGCGAAGAAAGGTAAGTGGAATCGATTGATTGGCGTGTTTGACGTGGATTTCTGTTTGAATAGATACCGACGATTGGAAGACATGATGAAAGCGGAAGGTTTAACTGATCAAGAAGTAGAATTTGAATTTCGATCGAACGGGAGAAGGAAAATGAATTTTGATTTAGAAAAATGAAAAACGAAATCTACATGCAGCCAAAGAAACTGAATATCTGCGTTTGAAACGAGTTAAAATGAGTGCCGACGACTTCACACCGTTGAAAGTCATCGGTCGAGGAGCTTTCGGAGAAGTAAAACACGAAAAAAAACCAAAACTAAAATGAAAATTCGTTTGTCAAGGTTCGTCTTGTTCAAAAACGAGACACGGGACATATTTATGCGATGAAGATTCTTCGAAAGGAAGACATGTTACTTCGTGAACAAGTCGCACATGTCCGTGCCGAACGTGACGTTCTCGTCGAAGCTGATCATACGTGGACTGTGAAAATGTTCTATTCGTTTCAAGATCCGAGAAATTTGTATTTGATCATGGAGTTTTTACCAGGAGGTTCGACGAAATGATTTGTTTGTTTACCGAGATTTTGTTGTTTTTTTTTGTAGGAGATTTAATGACTTTGCTGATTCATAAGGAGATTTTTAGTGAAGATATGACGCAATTCTATGTCGCAGAAACTGCCGAAGCGATTGAATCGATTCATCGACTTGGCTTTATTCATCGAGATATCAAACCTGATAATCTTTTGCTCGATGCCAAAGTAGAATTTGCCTTTTTTTCTTTGAAAGAAATCATTTCGAATTTAAACATAAAAAAGGGACATATTAAACTCTCGGATTTTGGACTGTGCACAGGATTGAAGAAAGCTCATCGAACAGAATTCTATCGTGATATTCAAAGCATGAAACCGCAAGATTTCAGTGCGAAGAAACCGATTTGTTTGTTGATAAAATGCAAATTCGTATGCTTTGTTTAGCTGCAACACCGGTTGATTCGAAACGACGAGCTGAAACCTGGAAAAAGAATCGTCGAGCTTTGGTTTGTCATTGCTTTTTCTTTCTCAGAAATCTTGTTGAATTTTGTTCTTTTGAAGGCTTATTCAACCGTTGGTACACCGGATTATATTGCACCGGAAGTTTTCAAACAATGTGGATACAATAATGTTTGTTTACGAATACGATTGCCAAGAAATCGAAGTTTTGTTTTGTTTAGAAAGCTGATTGGTGGTCATTAGGAGTGATTATGTATGAGATGTTAATCGGTTATCCGCCGTTTTGTGCTGAAAATCCGCAAGAAACATTTCGAAAAGTGATGAACTTTCGTGAAACTTTAGTTTTCCCACCGGAAATTCCAATCTCAAACGTTGCCAAAGATCTTATTCTCAAGTAAAAATCATCGAACCTACAAAAACAAAATCGTATAATTTCGAATTTTAGATTTTGTACAGCCGCTGATCGTCGTTTAGGTTCATTAGAAGAAATTCGAAATCATCAATTTTTCTTAGGTGTCGATTGGGATCACATTCGAGACCGACCGGCTGCATATCAACCGCGTGTCAAATCCATTGATGACACATCGAATTTCGATGATTTTCCCGATGTTGATCTCAAATTACGTAATTATTCAAAAACTGAACGATTTCCAAACGACATTTGCCTTTTGTTTTTCAGCTTCGCCGAATAAAGAAAGCGATGTTCAAGTTCACGATTGGTTATTTATTAATTATACGTACAAACGATTCGATGGTTTAACAGCAAAGCCAAAATCGCGAGTTCCTCCGCCGACAACGACGACAACCAATTAAAACGAACAAAACACACGAACAGTTTGATTTCCACACGAACACATTTCATTTTCGTCTCAACCCGTTGTTATTTTTTGTTTTTTATTTTCTGTATATAAGCAGAGCATGAATATATTCTATAGAAATTCATTGAGAAACGAGTAGAACAAACATTTCTCTTCCAAAATAATAAATCTTTCGTCAATTTTACGAAATTCTTGTTTTTCTCTCTGTCTCACTCACGTTTGTCATTGCGCAAGATTTTTGTTTTTCTCCTTTACAGATACATATAAAATGTCACATGCAGAAATTTCTTCATCACAACAGCAAATGGACAGTGACAGTGACGAATATACCGATGAGATTATTTATGATAAAGATGGAGAAACAAATAACGGAACAGTACAACATTCAATGAAACATTTTCAACCGACGAATAAGATTTTATCGAAGTAGAAGACAATTGAATTGATGATTTAGCTTTTGAATTTTGTTTGAAGATATGTTGATAAAATCGATTTGAGTCCTTATTCACCTCGAATGGGTCATGTCGACGATGGAAAATACCGTTCCAAGGACAAACATGATCGTGCAACAGTTGAACAAGTTCTCGATCCTCGAACTCGTTTGATTCTCTTTAAATTTCTTCAACAAGGTCTCGTTGAAGAAATCAATGGTTGTATATCAACAGGCAAAGAAGCCAATGTTTATCATGCTCGAACATCGGACGATCAACATCGAGCGATTAAAGTCTATAAAACATCGATTCTCGTGTTCAAAGATCGAGATCGATATGTCACCGGTGAATATCGTTTTCGACACGGATATTCACGACATAATCCAAGAAAAATGGTTCGATTATGGGCGGAAAAAGAATTCCGAAATCTTTCACGTTTACATGCGAACGGAATTCGATGTCCGAAGCCAATTGCTTTGAAAAATCACGTTCTCGTCATGGAATTCATCGGTTAGAATTCTCAAATTGAGTTTTTTTTCTTCTTATTCCTTCTTATTTTTTGTCTCAGGTGAAAACGGTTGGCCAGCATCGAAATTAAAAGATTCTCCTCTCCTCGACGAAACACAAGCTCATGCGATCTATCTTCAATTGATTCATTACATGAGAACGATGTTTGTCAAATGCAAATTGATTCACGCTGATCTATCCGAATTCAATCTTCTCCTTGACTCACAAAATCAATTGTACGTCATCGATGTTTCTCAATCGGTCGAACACGCGCATCCGAATGCCCTCGAATTTCTTCGAATGGATTGTCGAAATGTGACAGATTACTTTTCGAAACGTTACACATTGAAATCAATGTTAACGATGCAACAATTGTTCAATTTTATCACCGATCCGACGATCACTGACGCCAATGAAGAAGAATATTTACAAAAAGCTTTCGAACAACGAGAAAATCTGCCGACGAACGAAGTCGATGAGCGAGTTTTCGAACGAATCTTTCTTCCGCAGACGTTAGATGAACTAACCGAAAATTCAAATAAAGATCTTCGACAAGTTTCGACAATCTTAGGCATGAATGAAACGATGACGGGCGCTCGATTGGTTCCAACGATTCTCGACGATCAAGATCAAGAATCAACGACCGAATCAAGTTCATCCGATTCATCGGATTCAAGTGATTATGCATCGGCGAATGAAGACACGCCGACACAAGACAAGCAGCTCGTTAATAATGTTCGACCACGAGATGAATCACCGAACTCGAAACGCTTGAGAAAACAAGCGGTTAAAGAACAAAAACGAGAGAAAAGAAAGACAAAAATACCGAAACACGTCAAGAAACGAGCTGAAAAATTAGGTGGAGATAAAAGAAAAAGAAAATAGTCAACTCTTTTTTTGTTACTATTTGTTCCGTTTAAAATAAAACGTTGTTATTCAAAATGCGTTTCTCTCTGATAATTATAAAACAACGATTTTCATTAGAAAAACACAAGAACTCAGTCCGATTCACATTTCTATTCGCTAATTAATCAACATAAATAGATGACAAAACTATTTTTACTTCTCATTGAAATTAATCAAAGCGAAATTCATGACAAAAAACATCGACATTAGTGGTTTCCTAGATACATTACAAAGAATATTTGCATCTAAGTTTTCTTCGTCGTCATTGAAAAGTAATTACAAATTCTAAATACACAATTTTTTTTCTCTCTCAGAAAATCATTCAAAGGAAATTCTCGTTACTTTTTTAAAATCAGAGAACGGTGCGTACGAATGCGAATACGTTGTAGATCGTCGTGACTTTGTTCTTTTTTTTTCTTATTCTTCATTTTTATTAACTAAAATAACTATCGAATAGCTGAATTTGTAGATAATCTATGCAGATAAATGAGCTTTTCTGAGTTGTTTATTGATTTTGATTTGATGTCCCTCGAGTTCTTTGTCTCGATTTCTATTAGAATCAATATTTTATCATTGATTGAAATTGATTCTCCTAATAAATAACTCACTTAGCACGAGTCATTTCTTCTCAGAGCTTTGTTTTATTGATTCTCGTGAAAAGTAATTCTCAATGGTACTTCGTGTGTATTTCTTAATAAATTATATTGATTTGCAAGTTCTCGTTTTCTTCTTCTCTATCTACTCGGACATATGCACTGATCGAGAACAAATGCACGAACTCATTTTGTAAGCATCTTATTCTCACTATCGAATTCTCTGCAGATTAAATATTGACGCTATTCTCATGTAAATTTTCTCATTGAATTAATCTCTCGATTTCCTTTTCTTCAGTTGTACGACCAAGGGAAAACACACGCCGAGCTGAGCATTACTAGATCGAGTCTCATCTCGTTTCTATTCATATCTTCAATGAATCAACGATATCATACAAATCTATTTGCACTGGTTTTTTTTTGTGCTATGTTTTTATGTCATTAAATATGAACTTTTGTTTCTTTTCCCGTTTATTTATTCAAAGCAAGTCAACGATAATCATGATCATTTGAATGAAAGACTTTCCATCAAGTAAATACTCATGAATATAGATAAGTTTCATAGCTCAAAAGATTTTTTTCTCGATCGACAACAGTAATGGCAAAGTCATTTTAATAGAAATAAGTTTATTTCATTCGTTTGAGTATTTATGCAGTTGTTGTTACGATGAATAGAAATAAAAAAAAGTAATAATAATCTTCTCCTATTGAAATGCAGAAAGAAATAATAAGCAAACCCTTGAATTTGCAATCATATCGTTTTGAACGTCGAGAAAATCCTTCTTCTTCTTCTTCTTCTTCTTCTTTTTCAATTAGAAATAGATTTATTCGAGACAATTTATCAATGTCAAAATCTAACAAATGTTTTTAAGACGAAGTTGCATTCTTAACTAGCAATCCAATTTCATTTGAGATGCGTGATAAAAACATATTTTTCAGTGACATAGTTCTTTGCTGTTTTTTTTATTCGACATACAAACGCATATGATTACATCAAAAGATGAAAGTCATCGAAGAATATTAATTGATAAGAATAGAATTTTATGAATAAATAAAGTTTTGTTAATTGAAAACTTCTGTTAGGTAATTTTGGACTTTGTTTTTTGGTACATGAAAGATAAGTTTGATTATCAATTTTCTGTCTACAAGTCTGTTTCCTCTTTTTTTTTTGCTCGACAATTTAAGCGAGTCAATCTTTCATTAACAAGAGATAAGATTTTCTTGTTTTTGATATTAGAGAAAGAAGATATTCAGTTACATTAATCATAATAGATTTCAAAGAAATTATTGTCTCATACAGATTCTGTTTTCTTAGTACGAACTACGAATATGATCTCGATGAATAGATTATCTCGGATTTCTTCAGTAAAAAACAAATCAAATATGAACAAAAACGTAAATATTCAGTCTTAGATTTGAATAGATAATTAGATTCCGATGATCAACTGTAAATGTATTCGTTGTTTGTTTTATGTAATATAAATATATATATATATAAATCTTGATGTCATAAGAAGAAAGCAAAAGAATTAATGAAACTGCTGATGATGACAGACAGTGACATGCGGATAAGGTCAAAATATTTTGACGGAAAGGAGATTTCTTTTGACAACGATTGGAATAAATAACGATTGTCGTAATTGTATTATTCGACAATATTCAATTTGTTATTGTTTTTTGTTCGAGAAAACATATCAAACGACGTGATTAACCAAATCGACGATTTAGAAATCTCAGATAATTTCCTTTTACTCTTATAAGAACAACTAGTAATTGTAAGTAAGAGAATATATTTAGCCTATTATTCAAACAGGAAATCATTTTTTTTCAAGGCAAGAATAGCTTTCATTCGTAACTATTTTTTAATGTGTCTTGATTTTAGATACATAAATATATAGTTTGAAGGCGGAAATGTTTTTTTTCTCTGTATGAGATATTAAATAAGAAAGAGAGAGAAACATAGAACGAGTAACTGGACCATGTATTTAATCTGTAATCTTTTTTTCATGAGAAAAACGAGACGAACTAGTAGGTTAGAGTCTAATAGACAACAAAGGAGACAAAAAGGAAATGTTTCTTTTTTTTCTTCTTCGAAATGACATTTACATATTGAGAAGACTGACAGATATAAATAATAGTTGTCGTACAATTCAAAGAAGAAAATCTAAGTCTCATTTTCTATTTTTAAGATTTATCTCGATGACACGTTTGAATTTATCTGTTGAGGCATTAGTTCTTATTGAACAATATCTTTCAGTTTATGGACAAATTATTCTTACATTTACTGGAATTATTGGTAATATTCTTTCGATTTTAATATTTTTATCGCCACGATATCGTCGTCAATCGTCTCATTTCTATTTATTATGTCTCGCATTATCTGATCTTTGTTTTTTAATAATCAATTTTCTTCAAGATACATTTCGTAATCACAATCATTTGTATCGATCTCGAATTAATTTTCTCGATCGTAGTTCATCGTTCGTTTGCATATCGGTTGAATATGCACGGAATGTGACACGATTTCTTTCGTCATGGATCGTTGTTTCGTTTACAATCGAACGTCTTCTCGTTGTTTTTCATCCGTTACGACGAGCATTTATTTGTCGACGAAAAATCGCTCGTCTCGTCGTTTTAATCGTTTTTGTTGTTAGTCTTCTATCGAATTTGAACGTCCCATTTCATTATAAAATAACAAAACTTGTTGATTCAAATCAAAACGATACTATTTGTGATATTCTACCTCAATATCAGCAGATCTACATAAGATTTGCTATAATAACAATGATTTTCGTTTATTTATTACCGATGTGTATCATTGGAATGGTAAATATGTTGATTTGTTGTAAACTTTGGAGGAAAAGTTCGTTTATGGAAAAGGACGAAGCTTTGAAACTATCGAAAGACAGGTAAATCGAATCGATTCGATTGGAAAGAAACGAATTGTTTTGTTTAGACATCGGTTTTTTCATCGACGAAGTTCATCGTATATTACCGAACTTTTAACTTGTATAAATACGAATTCATCAATGAAATCTTCTTCATCATCTCAGGCTAAAAATCAAATTCAACAACGTCGAAATTCATCATTCAGTCAATATCAATCGACTGGACCGTTGTCACACGCCGATGGAAGTCCCATTCAGGTACTTTTCTTTGTTCTTAAAATATAAATTCGTCAGACGACACATCGATGACAAGTCTATTCGATATCATGTGTTGACAGATCTTTGCAGGAAATAATTTCATATCCTTGTTTTAATCTTGTCGAAAATAGTTCCCTCCAACGGATATTAAAAATATAATCCTTGTCAATTTTTCTTTGATTTAGTTTCATAGAAATCTAATGAACGACGAAATTCGTCACCAACGACCTTCTACCCAATCCCATTCGCACGGATCGTTGATAATTCCGACTCAACCGAAGTATTCCGTTTGTTCAGTTAAAAGTTATATTCAATCTCGTACACATCGTGTTACAGTTACATTATTACTTGTTTCTTGTTCATTTTTATTATTGAATACGCCCTATTGTGCTCTTTGGATTGCCAATTATATACATCAATTTCGTAATACAACATTGAAATCTATCAAAGAAATAACTGAACTATTAATGTTAACGAATTTTTGTATTAATTTTTTGTTATATTGCGTTAGTGGCAAAGTGTTTCGCAGTGAATTATTATGTTTATTGCGTTGTCGATGGAGAGAATTATATGAGAAAGGCGATGGCGATCGGTTAGCTCATCGAAGATCTCGTCCGAAAATCGAAATTAAATTGCAAGGAGTCAATCCACGATCACGATCGATTTCACCTTTTAAAAATGATCAACAACAGCAACTATCCGTTTCATTATTTCGATTCAAATGTCCAAGTCGTTAATTGCAAAAATTTCTTCTCTCGATGCCGTGTATTCGTTTGTTTTTCCTTTTCTTTTTCTTTTCTAATAAATAAATAAATAATTATTGCAGAACTTCTATCGATCGAATGTGATCAGAAATGAAAAACGATGGATTTCAGAGGTAGACCTCCGATGTTTTTTTCTAATCAAGTTGCTTCTTAAGTTAAGTAAACAACTAATTGAATTTATTATTCATATGAGAAAGACACTTCAAGCAAAATGAAGTTGTCTACGAATTAATTTCAACTTTTATCATTGAAAACAAAATCGATTTGGTCTCGATATGCTATGATCTATAGACTTGTCCTTTGATGAGAAATGTAAATGCCAAAAGAAATGATCTTGAGATTTGATGCAAATAAAGCAAAAAAAACTCGTCTTAGCCGAGAGAATTTCCAGTTCGATGAATGCTTCGACTTCGATTTCGAAGTTATTGATCTCAGTTGAGAATCGATTTCAACGTCGAGAGTATGGTGTGAGCATATTGCACCATGTGTGCGTGTGTTTGTCGGAAACTTATCTACGATTATTTGCTGACCATGTTGCATATTTTTTCCTTTCCTCGGCAAACGCTCATAGTCGTTCCTTTTTTTTTTTCTTCTTCTTCGTCTCTCTTTTGATCCAACGCTCGGTCTATATTCATATGATGGCAATTTTCTTTCATTCTGTTTACTTGTTCGTTTCTTTGGCACTAAAATGGTTTTTTTCTGATGTTGAAGTATAATTCTTTTTCCTTTCTTCGTCGATGTTTCTTCTTCGAACGACAACAAAACTCATCACGAGCACGACATACACAGAAAACAACTCATCTTCTTCTTTTTTTATATTCGATCTTTTCTTCATATAACAACTAGTTAATATAGCGGAAATAATGAGTAGTAACGATTCCCCTCATCATCATCATCCTCATCATAACAAAACAACACAAAACGTGTTCGATAAATTATCAAGCAAATTCTCAGCCATTAAAGAGGATCTAACTGAAGCTGTCAAAGAACGAAGTCGTTCGTTTTCTTCGGATCGGCACAGTTCAATGTCTTCGACAAGTAGTTTAGCCAACGTCAATAGTTCTGGTTTTTTATCAAATGATGATGCACAACCTATGATTAACCATCGAAAGAAATCTTTGAAAACATCTGGTATGTATGTATTCCTTCTAATTTTCAGCGTGTGTCGAACGAGATTTTCAATTTTAATAAAGAGAAATTCATAATCACTGCAGAAGAAACGTTTCTTCTTCTCGTTTTTTTTTCCTGTTGTTATTCGAAGTTCATAGCGTACATTCTAAATTATCTCGCAGTAATAAGAGAGCTGAATTCATAAGATTTACTTGTGTGTCATTTTTCTTTTTCTTTTTTTCACAAGGTATCTGCGTTGAGTTCCTTTCTGTTTTCATGCATGATAAATCTAATTATCATTCATTTATTTAATATAAAAAACAAAATTCATGATTTTCTCGGCATTCGAGTGGGAAAACGTAAGATATTAATTGATCTACTAGACATGCCGATTACGGAATCATATTTCTCTTCAAAGAAAACAAAAAAAAAAACTGTATTTTTAATTGTCAGGTAACAGCGGATCTTTATCATCTCTTGCATCATCACAATTTCGTTATACTTTCGATCAATTATTATTCAATAAAGGATCGATTCAAAGTCGGTCCAATGCATCCCTATCATCGAATTCCACGATTCCATCGTTGATTATCACACCAACGAATTCGGAAGAAAATTATTTGATTATCGAAGATGTATCAACACCGACAAATGATTCCAAAGATTCTCTCGGTGATATGACAGAACGTATTATAACAAAAATCGATCCTGTCGATATGACGGCCAAGCCAACTGTGACCTATGTGCCTAAGGAGCCGATCAAACGATCAGCGATGTTGCTCTCCGGGCCAAAATTTCAATTACATTCAAAAGAAATTCTAAAAGAAAAAGTTCAGTTTAACAACGAGAAAATCTTTTCGATTTCTGTAAGTTAACTAAAACTAAATCGAAACTATCTTATCTTCGTATGCATAGACGATTGTCGGTGTGATATCTTTGATAGTCACAATATGGAAACCAATATCATCATTTGTCTCAGGTTTAATTGTTGGCAGTTTATTTGCAATCGTTCTTGTTTACATACTCATTCGAATGTTTATTCATAAACAACTCGAAACAACTGTTCTAGAAGAATGGATCGATTTCCCTGCACTCGATGCTATGCTCACAAAAGTCGATAAAGAAGACAAAAATACGAATATACAAGTTCGATTTTTGTTTTTGCCGAAATTGAATTTTATTCAAAGGAAAATCTTTGTTTTTGTAAGGTAACCGGTGCTTCAATGAGCTTTCAAAGTTATGATGCTGATCGCGATGATGATTTCGTCCGTTATCCGTGTGATATTCGTTTGGATGGATATCGGCTAATCATTCAATTGGCAAGTAAACCTTGGACCGACGAGAAACGAGCCGATAAAGAAGTGAAATTCATCGGCTATCGAGAATATTTCGTCAAAGGTAAATCGAACTTTCATAGCAAAACGAAAAGCACGTTGATTTTTGAAGAATCTCGAATGATTCTTGTGCCTGAAGCGACATTGACGCGTTCGAAATATTGGATGAATGAATATCCGATTGTTATTCACGATCTGCAAATTCTCGATAAACAAATTTGTAACAAACAGCAATTAGAAAAATCGAAAACTCATACGAACGATTTTTTTACGAATACGGCAACGACAATTTCGATTTGGTTCGAAACATGTCCGCAGAAAGAAGAATGGTTTCACAAGTTCGTATTTGTCACTAAACATGACTCGTATTTCAATTGATTCGAATAGACTTTCGTTGATTTTACGTCGAGGAAGAGACGATCTCCGACGTTCGAATCATCTTTTTACCTCTGGTCTTTCATCGCTCAATCGTCGTCAAGCGCAAACCGACAACGATACTGAACTTGTTTCTCATTCGATCAACGAAGCGAACATTCGTGCGTCGATTGTCGAAACACAAATCAATCTCGAAGAATTAAAACAAAAATTCAATTCGAAGAAAACATCGAATGACACAACTGAAACACGACAATCGAGAAAATTCACCGACCTGCAGAAAGTTTTGCAAACGCCGGCATGTTTAGATGAAACAGCGATTACGATGAATTTTCTAACGAGACGATTACTTTGCGATATGTTCGATATTCCGCTGTTCAAAGATCTTTTGAAAACGAAAATCGAATTGAAATTAAAAGAAATCGCCGTAAGAAAATATTCGAAAGTTTCAACGAAATTCAAATTATTCGCTCTTTCAGGTTTCGATCTTCGAGAATCTCCGTGTCGTTTCACTGGATCTTGGAAATACATTCCCAGTTATTCTCAAAGTCGAGCCTATGCAATGGAATACACAAGGCATTTGGGTGAATTTATTCCTCTACTATCGAGGAAATATCAAGTAGAACAATTTGACAACAAAAAAACATAAATTAAGTCTGATTTTTTCCGTAGATTGTCCGTGAAAACTCGTGTTGTACTTGAGAAATTGATTAATTACGATCCGAAAAAAGATAAACCAATTTTTGCTCAACATCATTCAGCTCAATTAGTTCATCGAGATGATGAACACATCGACGAAGATGATTTAGTGCAACGACGAAAACTTCTAGCTAAAGAACCGGAAATTCCTGAAATGTAAAACGTTGCTTTTTCGAAAATAACATCTCGTCAAATCTTTTCTAGGGCAGTTACAAGAAAACTCGGAACAGCATTGACAAATTTAGCATTGAATAAATATTTTCAATTATTTGCTAATTTACCATTTGTAAGGAAATTATTCGAAAAATTTTCAGAGAAAGAAGTCGGAGCTGAGGTGGAAATCACGAGTTTCAGCGGAATTCTTACGGTACGTGAAAAATTGTTTTTCGAAATGCTTTGTATTTAATTCATATCTTCTCTAGTTAAATATTCCTCCGCCACCAAGCGATCGAATTTGGTAAAAGTCGAATTTACAATTGAAAAGTCAACATTCGATTTGAATGTTTAGGGTTGGCTGTCCTGAAATGCCCGATCTCAATATCAAAGTCATTCCAACTTACGGTGAAAATCATTATTCGTACAAATTACTTCAAGATTTACTTTCAGCTAAAATTCGAACTGAATTCAAAGTATGAAGAATTTTGTTTCGCGGATCGAAATAGTTCTCGTCTATTTTTCAGCGGCTTGTTGTTCTTCCGGCTATGGACGATCAACTTCTACCATTCTTTCGAGATTGGGCTATCGATGTTATGTAAAAACATTTCCTTTGTCCTTTTTCTTTATTAAATTCGTGAATTCTAGTGGTGAAATTGTGTCGACACCGAATATTCGTGAAAAACTTCAAGAATACAAACAAACACCGAAAACATTCGAAACAAATGCAACGCGAACTTGAATATTTTGTTTTTATTTCTGTGATTTGTTTTTTTTCTATTTAATTAAAATCTGTTAACTATCTTGTTGTTCGAAAATCAGCAGGATTAACTCGTCGATGTTGACCGAGAATAAGTGCAAACGGATTTCGTATTGTTATGTCTCGCCAAAGACCAAAGAGACAAACAAACGGGCACAATGTTACTGTTAAATACGGAAAATAAACAAAATAATCGAGAAAAAGCATCGATGCTGTGCCCCATATATCTTGAGTATAAGCCATAACTTGTCCACTGACTAAAAACGGCAGCCAACAAACAGCATAAAGAATAGCAACACTAATCAATTGAAAGAACATTCGAAAGTTTTTCGACCAAAGTCGAGTTTGTTGCATTCGATGCTTATGAAGGAGAATTTTCGTTGTTAAAATTATATTCATCAATACAATAATTCCCATTGGAATTGCGTGATCAATTAACCAAGATAGAACTTGCCATAAGGGCGACGACATAAAACAAGGAGCGCCACACCAGAATATAAAATAATAGAAATTATTCGTACAGGGAAAGAAAAATACCAGAACTATGTATAGACTCAATGGCATGACGAAACAAATACTTAACGGAATATAACGAAGATAAATATGATATTTTTTCAATACGAACGAATGAAATAGAAATAAATATCGTTCGATACTGCCAACTGCCATTGACCAAAGACCAATACCGTAAAGAACGGCACTTAAAAAAGCCCAAAATTGACAATAAAAAGGATGTTCAATAGGAACTTGACTTAAATATAAGAATGATAATGTCAATGGTAATTCGCCAACAGCCTAAAAAAAGCCGTTGAATGAATGTCATTTTTTTAAAAATAAGTCTTCGAAAGCAAACCTGCATAAAATTGATAATGACTAAACAGATAATAATATGATTGTTTTCTTTCTTACGAATTTGTTTTTGAAAAATAAATTGTAGAAATAAATAAAACGAACATAAAACCGATGGAATTAATAATGTCAATAGAACACTGAATACAATTATTCGACTCTCAACCATTGCTATAGAATTGATAATAGCAGCAACTTTATTATTTGATCTAAAACAAAATACTTCAATTTTAAAAATCCGCCTCAATATAATACGGATCTATATTAAGCGCATTTGCGTATATGACATTACTCAATTAAAGATATTTTCCTCTTGTATTGACACTAAAGAACGCCCTAATCGGTGTTAACTGCTGAAAATAATTAGCTTGTTTCTATTTTTCTACGCATATCCTCAGAGATCATTTCAATCCGAGTCAATAGCTCGGCTTTTCTAATGACTTTCTAATCTCTTTACAATGGCGTACATGATTTTTATTTTTGAGTGAACATTCACCTGAAAATCTTCATCTCAACAGCATAATTAATCTTAAAAAGTGACAACGCAAAAAAATTGTCAACAACAACCTCGACTGAATACGCTTTCGGCTGATTCCACTTTGCCAACAATTTTTTCCACCAGCTAAGAAAAAATGTTCGCAAAGTATAGAAAACATAACGCTTTCGAATAGAAACAAAAACATTCAATTATGACAAATTAACGAGTTCATTTAGTTGGTAGGCGTTTCTTTTATTCTTTATTATTTAAAAATGCAGTAGAATAGAATACCAACAAAGACTTTTCTCACCAAGACAAATACTTGTCAATGTTTTAAAACGTGTCTTTTGGCGTTAATAACTTTATATTTAGATTAATATCTAACTAGAAAATACATCGACTGGAATAAAAATGTAATGAATGTTCTTTATACGCTTTGATTTCAATCATTTTATTTATCGTGAAAAAGCGACAACTATAAGTTTTAATTATCCAAATAAAAAACCAATGAGGAGAAAAAGAATGAAAAAAAACTGGACTGAATAGACGAAGAACAAAGATACAAATTTCTAATCGTTTTTTTTTTCTATCAAAATTTCATGATGTTTCATTCATTTGCGCAATGGTTGAATCGACTACAGATTCAAATATCGATGATCTTGTTCAAGCTTTCAAACCGAATCCAAATGCCAATTCAACATCCTCTGTTAAACCAGAACATCATGAGCAATGGATGAATAATTCCGTTTTCTTTCGGCAAATAATTGAAGATATCAAAAGTACTTTTCATTTTCTTGAAATTCCATTCATTTTCGAATTCAATTAGAATTGCCAAATGTTGTCAAAGAAACACCGATGCGAACTCGAACGCAATCAACTAAAGAATCAAAAGATATTCCAACTACTACTACTACTGCTGCTGTTGTTGAAGAAGAACCGTCTTCTCGTGAAGTGAAATTATATTCAGCTGCTCAATTTCGTTCTCATATCAATCGATTGTATCCATTTCATTTGGATTATTTCACATCGAAAATTTCAGCCTTGGATTTCGAACAACATCGAATGGGTTTGTACATTTTTTATGACGTTCGAAATGGTTTTCTGGTCAATGATCTTGAAAAAGAGCTGAAGAAAAAATCAGACCGAGGAAAAAATATGAAAGTACGAGAAAGAACAAATAAAACAAAAAACGAGTGAGAATTTATTTCGATTTAGAGAATGAATGGATTGTTGTTAAATGAACATCGAATGTTTAATGAATGTGCGAAAGAATACGCAGTTCAACATTTAAAACGAGACTATGAAGCAATGAAAACGTCTGTTCAACGATTTATGGAGGTTTGACGTTTTCGATATGAGTTTCAAAATTGAAATAACGAATATTTAGGCATGGCTTAAACGAAAAACAGATTTTTTATTGAAGAAATGTCAATCTCACGATCGATTCTATTCTCAACGAATGACGATTCCATTGGATCTCTACGATACACTCAATCCAGTCACTTTTATTCATCAATCAACAGTCTTACGTTTAGTCAGTCGAAAACAAAACAAAATCTTTGATAAAATAGATCATTCATTTTAGGGAACAATTCCTTTGTTAACACTTCCGGAAAACATCGAACGAGAATATATAAAATGCAGTGATGATCATGACAAAATCATTTCAAATCGATTCAATTCAACGTATCGATTAACCGTAATTTTCATTTCTCAACCCTCTCAGCGTAAATTCATTTTATTTTTTCAAAGAATATTGTCGACGATCCGAATGTGTTGAGTATTCTCTCTCAACATCCAACAATCGATGTTGTTCTAACAAAATCGAGCTTTCATTTGCTACTCGAATTATTTGCCACGAAGAAATGTTCTTCGCCAGTGACAATGCCGATGTCAATTCGAGAATTTCAATTCGAAAATTTAAATAATTCGAATGGAATTGAGAAGAAAAAAGTGATTTTTATTGACAAATCATTTCGACAGAAAACTTATACGAAAAGAGATTTGAATCGAAAGTTTTATCAACGATCATTTCGATCGTTGTTAGTCTCGACAACAGGAGGCAAACGTGAAACTAATGATACTTCATTTAATTATTCGACATTGAATAATAAAGTTGATTTTCAAATCACAGAAATTCGAAATAAAATCGAAGAGAAAATCCCCGATGAACCCAAAGTCGAAGAGAAAACCTTCGAAAGCGAAGATGATGATGAAGATGAAGACGAAGGTGCAATGATTATTAGTACAGACGGAGACAATGAAGAACAACAAAAACAATTTCACAAATCAAAACAAAAAATTATTCATTCAGCTCCGATTATTCAAGAACGAGAGACAACTAATCAACAAGAAACTGCTCCTCAAGGACCAGGTTTGATCTTGTCTAATGAATAAAAGGTTAATCTTCTTTCTCTTTCAGTACCAGTAGTCAGTCGAATTAAATTGGCGATACCAACACAAGGAAATTATGAATATTGCCTTTGGCAATTAGGAACACTGCAAATTCTAATTCGTTCATCGTTTCATGGATTTTGTGAACATGTTCAATCGGAAGAAAATGTAAATCGAGAGTATTTGAGTTGTTATACCAAACTTGAATATCAACCACAATTTGGTTTTGAACAAACTACCGATCGAGAATATCGAACGATTTGGTGTGATTCGTATTTGAGACATGGTGCCAATGTTTTACTTGGTTTTTGATTCACAAATTTTGCTTTTTTGAAATACGAAAATCGTTTGTTGTTTAGGTCGGATTAATGTTTTTACTCAACAATTGCTTAAAATTGAAAAAATGACTTATGAAAATATCGATCGAAATCTCAAAGAATGCCAAATCGAGTAAAAAAATTCATTCATCTTGAATTTCTCTTTGCATTTATTTTCATTTTTAGTATGTTAAAACCATTGACTAAAGTCTACGGATTACTTTACGGTTTACAAAGGTATTTCAAATGACGTTTTATTTTCTCTAACATTCGATTTTTCGTTAGTTTGGAAGTGAACAATTATCTGTTATCTTGTTCGTTAAATGACGAAAAGATTTCTCTTTATCAAACAGTCGGAACGTCAACCGAAGAGTAAATTTGTTTTTAGTTTCAATCGATTTATTTGTTTATGTTTTTTTGTATAGAAACACGTTTGATCTTCAATGTGAGCCAGTGGAATCGAATAAATTACTTGTTGAATCCGATTGTACGACTGTTCCTTGGATTCCATTGACTCCAACTCTTCTTTTGCCTTTTCACATTGATTTCAAACGAGTTCCTTTGACTTTCTGTCCAAGAACTAAACGTAAGAATTCGAGTTTTACGAAAGAAATATTCGTTTCATGTTTTGTTTTATTTAAAGGTCAATTGGATATTGAAATAAGTATTCCATCGTATCGAATACCTCGCGAGCCTGTTAATAAACAACAAGCTAAACAGAAGAAAAAAGCGAAGAAGAAAGCAAATCAACGACGAAAACGAAATCAAAAGAACAGTGGAAAAGATCAATAAATTCTCTATTTGTGTTTTTTCTTTGTTTTATGAACAAAATAAAATGATTATTCAATAAAAATCAAGACACCTTGTACAAGATTTTCTTTTAGAAATAAAAGTTTATTAAATGATCAGCACAGCGACAGCTATATATTCGAAAACTATATAGTATTTTTTCGTTCTTTCTTTTCGGTAGTCGTGATTGTATTCAGAATATAGTTTGATGAATGAACCAATCGGGAGGAAACGAATGAATAATAATTTCTACTGTCTAGAACAAAGATTTTCGTTTATATTAGTGTTTAAGTTAAGAATATAATGAATTCATTTCTTAATTGTAATTCCAGATAAAATTAAACACAATGGATGATTATTCGACAAAAATCAAAACATCTGCTGAACATTTAATTCGAAATGAATTTCCAGAAAAAGCTTTAGAACTCGACACACTCGTTTCAGTGAATACTTATTGTTTTATCTGTCAAATAAAATCTAACGATGATTATTTCTCTAGAGTCCAATATTATCCTTCAGTGAAGTACCACAAATCCGTGCAAAAGTTCAATTACCAACCGCTGACGACATTATGTATCATCTAGTCAATGGAAACGACGTAAAAACTAGTTGTTTAATTGAAAAAAATCCTATTTTAAATTGTTGTTTGTTAAGGAAAATTGTTCATCGAATATTAATAATAATGGTAGTCTAACAAAGAAAAGTAAATTAGATGGCAATGATAATATTTATGTATTCAATGGATCGATTCCATCGAATTCGTTAATATCGATCCTCGAAGATAAACTTCGACCTTACATTCTACATTTTCTTGATAGTGTACCATTGAAATCTTCTCATGTATTTGAAAATCTTCTCACAGTTTCTGTTTTTTAAATTCAGGCTGCTATTATTAAACTATGGATTCAATTACAAATTCCTAAGGTCGAAGATGGAAATAACTTCGGTGTTAGCGTTCAAGAAGTAAATTTCAAAGTTGTCTGTCTATTTGATTCGCTCTCTATTGGAAAATAGGATTCATTAGCTGAAGTTCGAACAATTGAAACCGAAGTCACACAATATATTGATTTGACATGCAAATATTTGATCTCTCGTGGTGAATTGATTAAAAAAGTAGCCAAATATCCGCATGTCGAAGATTATCGTCGAGCTGTTCAATCGCTCGATGAAAAACAATTCGTTTCATTACGTTTCATCGCTCTCGAACTTCGAAATCATTACGTAAAAACAATCCAAATTTCTCATTAATAAAAAACAAAACGCGTTTTTTTTTCTGTAATTTTAGACGAGTGTTCATGATTTACTAACGAAGAATCTCGAAAAAATCATCAAACCACGTTCAAACCAAATTCATTCTTTATATTAACATTGTTGTTCTTTATCATCAATAAAAAACTAAGATCATTTATTTAGAAAAGGAAATTCTCCTACACAAAAATCAACAAACAAGAGAAAATCGAAGTTACTCCTATAAATTCTCTTGGAATCATTGAGTTCTTATGCTATTTCATAATTTAAAAGCATTTGATTTAGCAAAGTTTACAGGTTTGTTTAGAATAGATTATCTCGACTGAGTGAAAGGATTTTTAAATGCATATAACGCATCCACTGAATGAATCTCGTTACTGTTGAGTTTGACAAAATTAGCTTTTCTTCGATGGAAATGGAACCATCGATAAACTCGTATAAAGAATGAAATTCTAAACAAATGACTATTAGAAAATGTCATTCTTTGACTTCTGTAATATGTACAAACACATTCTCCCCTCTACATTCATTTATGTACAGAGAAAAAACCAATAATATTGTTCGAAAAGACAAACGCGAAACAAAGACGTTAATTTTATCTTTTCTTGTTTTTTAGTCATGAAAACTAGTTTACTGATATTTTATTTTCTTTTGACAATCTTCTTTTATTCTACGTATTCGATTGCTATCGATGATTTTCATTGTAAAATTCCCACTTGTCGAGATTTTTATTATGTAAGTTCAACTTTTGGTCGTGTTTTTTTTTTAATCGAAATTTGACTTTGTTCGAAGGGTTTAAAATCTTATCCACGTCGGAACCAATACGAAAGAATCTGTTTCGATACAGTTTATCGGATTCAAGCGATTCCCAGGAAATATGGAACATGTGTCCTAGAAGATACAGGAAAATTGAATAGAGAATGCATTAGTAAATTAACTAAAATGATTTATTCGTGTTTGTTGACCTAAATCTTTTTGACTTGATAATTTAGTTGAAGTCGCTAATACGATTAAAGCTTGTATTGAACAATTATACGACGTTCCCGATCGTGAAGCGAGGTACTATTGTGGATATACGTTGATGAAGTATTGTGCTGTACATGTTGGTCTCGATGGTTATCCTCTCAACTTTACATAGTCGAATTCGTAATTCCGATTCAACGCATTTATCTCAATACTTGAGAATCTTTTTCGTTTTATATTTATTTATTTTTTGTTTGTTTTATTTTTTTGATGATGATGATGAATTAAAAAGGAATATTCAACACATACCCTCACCCTCAATGAACTAATTCTGCAAGCTTTTTTTTCCTCCAGGTACAAATAAAACATAACTAAGAGTTTAATCGGAGATTTGTCTTACTGCTAATTCCAAAACATAATCTATACTTTTGATTATCCAAAAAAAAAGTTTTACCTACATAATTAATTGCGTTCATTTTACAGAACCGTGACTTTTGAAACTAATAGGAAAAGAAAAGCTTGTTTACTCAAATAATCATATGTGACTCGAATATTTTCATAAAAATATGCATTCAATTTCCAGCTCATTTCCTGTTTAACTCAAACATACGGCGCCGTAGAAAATCACGGTTATCAACTAACACCGATAGATCGATCAACAAATCGTCTCTATTCACCTCGATTTTATTGTCCTGGAAAAAAGAAACAACACTATTTCCCTCGAAACAAATGACACGTCTATCTCATTTTCCAAATTAATTGAACACTCAGCCAGTGCCATGTTTCCGACTGTAGTTAATTCAGTGTGATTGTGGGTTTTTTATTTGATTCGATTGACGTCAAAGAACGGATAAATTTTGTGCTCTGACTTAAGAGAATCTGGATTCATGCGTAGATCAGCATCAAACTAAGAAATTAAATACATTCGGATTTATGTTGTGATTTCATGAAATTAAATGGAATATTAAAATATTGCTTTTTTCTTGTCCTCAAGAATACTCAAGTATTTCATCTGTAAACACAGAGAAAAAAGTCATATTTTATTTGAAGAAATAAAACATGCGTGAATCTTTTCATTTGGAAAAGATCTGTGTCATCAAGCAATAGAAAGTATTTAAATGAAACAGACGGCAGTTGTGTTTTATTTTTCTCGTCGAGTCGATTCGTGTTGTTGAATTAATTTGAGGATAAAATTTTCCATGTTCATAGAAATCATTCGAAGATTAATGAGCTTTTTCCTCTCTTCTTCGAGACAAAGTGCGCAGCTTAGTCAGTTGAATCTTTCTGTTTATTTAGAATTCAACTCCCGTTAATCAACTTAGTTCAAATGAAAATCTTCTTGATTTTATCGATCGTTTTTCTCATCCATTCATCAATCGATTGTACGTTTATGGACGCATTTCATTGTAAAATTTCAACATGTCGAGATTTTCGTAATGTAAGTTCGGCTGTTTGTTTGCTTCGATCGATGAAGAAATATTTTAGGGTCTAAGACATTATCCTCGACCAAGACAATACGAAAAGATCTGTCAGGATATAGTTCATGAACTTCAATCGATTCCTGAGAAATACGGAAAGTGCATTCGAAGTGATACAGGAAGAATTCATAGGCCATGCATTTGTATGTTCGTTTGTTTCTTTTATATTCATTTGAAATAGCCGCCGTATTTCAGATGCATTAGCAAATACGATTAAAAAATGTATGACTCAACTATCGGATATTCCCGAACGTGAAGCACGATACTTCTGTGGTCATACACCGATGAAATATTGCGCTGTTTATGTTGGCCTCGATGGATTACCATTGGATTTCGTTGCATGAACGGAAGTCAATCATCATCATCCAGCTATTTGTGAAAAATCCACATTCTTGTCATAGATGTTTGTTATTTTATTAGAAGAAAAATCAATAAAAATATCAATATATCATTTGTATGCACACAGCAGAACAGGCACAATCTCAGGATATTGAATTATATAAATACGTAGATGAGCTGCATCATTTTTAGACGAAGTCAGAAAATGAAAGTGATCTATCTCGGATTGATTTTATGCACAACGAATTTAATTCATTCGTTGAAAGCTTTCGATTTTTTTCATTGCAAAATCGCTACATGTCAACATTTTCAATATGTAAGTTCTGTTGTTGAATCTCGACTCGTTTTGTTAATGATTCGATTTCAAGGGTTTGAAAGATTTCACTCGACAAAAACATTATGTTAACGTCTGCTACGATACTGTTCAATCGTTATACCAAATCAGAGAAAAACACGGCAAATGTTACAAAGAAACTGAGCGAAAACTAAATGGGCCTTGTATTCGTAAGTGTTGTTTTCTTTTCTTCGAATTGAATAACAAACACGAAGAAACATATTTGTAGGAGCTTTGGCAAATGTCATTCGATCTTGTCTTGAAAGATTAGACGATCTACCACAGCCTCTCGCACGACTCTATTGTGGACGAGTATTCATGGAGAATTGTGTCAGATTCATTGGCTTGGAAAGATTTCCATTTCACTCCGAACATAAACATTGAATGTTTTGCTATCAAATTGCCTAAACCTTTTGTTTTTGATTTATTTTCTAATAAAGAAAAAGACAAGTGCACTGAATAGAAAGAAAGAGAGAGAGAGAGAGAGAGAGAGAGAGATTATTCGTCTTTTTTTGCATTTGATTTAAGTTTATTTGCTTCTTTTGTGTAAATTTCTGCGAGACCGAATTCATCGATGAGATAATCAGCTGTTAGCAAACGTCTCGAATCTAAAACTCGGCCTTTAACATCGATCTGTGGTCGTCGTTTGACTTCTTTGCCTTCTTGAAACAGAACAACCGTTGGCAATTGTTTGGAAAATGTCGATGTATCGATTTTAAATCGTTTCGCCTCGGCTTGATATCGACTCACATCGAATTTAACAAATCGAAATGTTTTCAAATCGCCAAAACGCGATGATAAATCAGCGAAAACACTCGAAAAATTTTGACACGGCGGCGACCACGGCGCATGAAAACAAACGAACCAATTCAATCGAGAATCGGCATGGATTTCATTGTCTAAATTATTCGCACGATAATAGAGAATATTCGTTTTACCCGTTGGTTCCGGTGGAGAAAAGAACAGAAAATGTAACAAACAGATTAACATGTAAAATATCAACGCAACATACGATTGTTCGCGGTAAAACAGAATACAATTGGCCATTTTCGAGTATTTACAGATGTTATCGATGTAATGCAGCCAGGTCAACGCTTTTCGACCGCGAAGAGCGATGATTGTGCCCAAAAGTAACAAGATTTGAGTGTCTTGAGTTGTGATTTCTTTATTTATGAATATGTACGAACTCAATGATTGCGGGAGAAGTTGTTTGAGAAGGAGATAAATTGCCGAGAGAAAGATGTTTATTGAATAATACGGATGAAGAAGAATTCGAGCTTTGGATAAGATCATTTGAACAGACATTTCGAACACAACAAAAACAAATGATATTGAATAGTTGATCTATAAGAAAAAAAAGAAAACGGAGGTAGATTGTATTGATAAATAACAATGTCGACCAATGATTTCTCTCAAAAGGAAATAAAATATAAAAATCGGTGCTGCTGCTGCTGCTGCTGCTTCTTCTTTTCGATCGAATAGAAAAAATGAGTTGTTTTTTTTTGTTACGTTCGTGTTTATTTTCTTTTTAAATTTCCAATACTGTTATTAATCGAAAACACACTCAGACAAAGACGGAAAAAGGAGAAAAAACGAAAAGAAAAGGAAAGAGTTTTGCTGCTGGTCAATTAATGGGTCGCGCAATTGACTTGAGTCGGTCCGCCTTGACCTCGTGGATCGTCATCATCGTACATTTCGTGCCGAGCTGATCGTTGCGAATGTCGTGGATCGTAATCGACCAACGGACATTGTTCAGCATTAGCCGGCAGTTGAACATGCGACCGAGCTGGAAGAAGTTTTTCTAATTTGGCCAGATGGTCCGGTTTCAATTCGTTTTTCTCCGGAAATTTAACATCAAAATGAAGAACAAGTCGACCTTTTTCCATCGGATTTCGGTAGACGGGCATGCCTTCATTTAGAACACATTTTATATCTCCCGGTTTAATCACTTCACCCGGCAGAACATGCAGAACTAATTCTCGATTGTCAAGAGTCTTGATCACTTTCTGAAAGCCGCACAACGCTTCAGTGAGCGTAATCGGCATTTTCATATGCAAATCGGTTTTATCTCGTTTAAACGTCGGATGTTCTTTTTCATCTAAAACCACGATGATATCTCCCGGCTGAAGGCCGGGCTCTTGATCTCCTTCGCCTGCAAATGTGATTTTTTTTCCATCGTCCATGCCTTTGTCGATGTGAACTTCGATGATTTTCCGCTCTCGATTGATCTTTTTTCCGTCACAAGTTTTACATTTATCTTTGGCGTTGATTTTCTCTCCTTGCCCGTTGCAATCGGAGCAATGCGCTCGGATTTGTTGGATCATGCCCGGGGCGATCTGATGCACGCGAACGACAAAACCATTGCCGTTGCACGTCGTGCACTTCGAAACCGCGCCTTTTTTACCTCCACGACCTGAATTCAACGAAATTTAAGCAAAAAACCCAACGAAAAACTCGGTTTTACCTTCGCATTTGTCACAAACGACGTTCTTTTGCAAGGCTAATTTTCTCACAGCGCCGTTGTAAAGTTCTTCGAGTGAGACGGCGAGTTGATGGACGAGATTTTTGCCTCGGTTTTCCTGTCGGCCGCCGAACGGATGACCGCCGCCGCCTCCGCCGAAGAACATGTTGAAAATATCGAACGGATCCGAGCCGTGAAAGCCGCCGCCTGCGCCCGCACCTTCTTTCATTCCCTGTTCGCCAACTTGATCGTACAAAGTTCGTTTCTTTTCGTCCGATAGGACCTCGTCTAATCAAACGAACAGATCGTTTTCTCGTTTTGTCTCAAAAAACAAAGCGCAAAAACCTACAAGCTTGAGATAATTCTTTGAATTTTTCCGGATCGTTATCGGGATTTTTGTCGGGATGTAGTTTTAAGGCGAGTTTTCGGTAAGCTTTTTTGATTTCGTCGACGGAAGCGTTCGGTTGAACGCCGAGAATATCGTAGTATTTTGTGTCTTTGACCATTTTTTGTCACGAACTTCGAATTATCTACAAGCAAAAGTTAAAATCACGGCGCTGAAATCAATGAAAGAGAGATTTTATCGAGAAAAAAATCGAGAATTTACATCTGATCGAAAAAAAAATGCGAATACTGTCTTTGAGATTCTATTAGAGAAGTAAACTATCGACACCGTTGAGTGTTTTGCTGATCGATCGGATCTGTTTTTGCAAATTGATCCAATGAAATTTGATTGCGTCGACGATTTCCGTCGGTGGGTTAGATGTAATGTTGTACAAAAGATTTGACAAGACCGGAAAAGAGACTACGGTGTTGGTCAAGCCAAAGGCCGGGCCAATTAATAGATGTCTGAACGAGAAAAGATGAACTTTGACGAGTTTAGTCGAAAGGAAAGCGGTTACTTGGAATGTTCGTTGATGAATAAACGCTCGAAATCAATGAGTTTTTGATTGATTTGCTGGATTTGAATGAAATCTTTTGAGGATTCGTCGATTCGACGTTGAGTCTGACGAATTGATTTGGTTAGATCACTTACTAATTGACTCATTTCGTCTAGAAAAAAAAACAAACTTTTCTCTCCTTCGAAAGAAAAAAAAACGAGAGAATTTACTCGATTCACCAAGTGCTGAGCTCAACCATCGATAAGCTCGATCGAAATGCGCGAAATATTCGCTCGTTTGCTCGTCAATAAAATCGGCATAGTTCGTCAAATTGACCGGAATCAACGGTTGATCGATGAATTGTCGAATTAATTCGGCGATAAACTGCGTGTAACCAACGAAAACTTCGGGCTGAATCTCGTTCGACGATGTTGAACGTCGTTTCGTCGAATAAAACGTTTGATTATCAACCGACTAAATCAAAGAGAAGCGCAATGAGGTGAAACGAATGACGTAACTCGATGATTGATGATTTTTTTTACCTGTTGATCCGTCATTTCGATGGTCAACGAAGGCACGCCGAATTTCAGCTGAAAAATCGACGCCGACGAATGTCCGTCGATCGGCCGGACGATCGGAACGGTTTGATTCGTTTGAAACCGCGTTTTCGACGTTCGGATCCATTCGTCGAGTAATTTATGCGGTTGGCATTCGGCGTGTGAGTCGGACGAGCTCATTGCCGAGTGATCTTCGTGGCGACGCTGTCGGTGGTGACACGTGTGATCGTGAGTCAACGGACTGACGACGAAATCCGCGGCACGAGAAGCGACTTGTTCGAAGAGAGGAGAACCGTGGAGATTGAGAGTTGTGTTCGATTGGACGCCGCCTGAGAGGTCGAGATAACCGATTAAATGAGATCGAATGAGGTGTTCGTTGTCGCCGATCCAACGTTCGACTAAATCGAGAGGAGAAATTCGAGAATTTAGGCAAAATTCGAGCGAGTTACCGGTGAAATGGTCCGATGTGAGGTCCGACCACGCGCAGAACAACAACGAACGTCTAAAAAAACAAAGAAAAAAAAATCTCGAATTCGCTCTCTGCGTTCGATCTCTCACCTCGGCCGCCAGCCTTTCGTCATTTGCACGTTCAACGTTCTCACGAGTTCATTGACGACGGTTTCCTGTTGTTTTTGTCCCAATTGAAAGCCGACGATGACGAACTGATCTCGTTCGATTTGCCCTTGAATTTGCCCGATGACAACCGGCAGTTGAACGGGAATTTCCTGGACAAAACTGTTCATCTCAAGTCGATACTGTTTGACCTCTCCGCCGAGTTTCAGTGCTGAGGGCTTTGAGTACCAATGCTCGGGGATTTTCGGCCAGAGATTCGATTCGGATGGAATCGAGGAGAAAATGTTTTCGACGTCGGCGTTTGAAAGAACGAGAAGAACGATTTGTTGGTCGTTTTCGATGGAAAAATCGTCGAGAAATCGAGGAGATTTGGATGAACGTTTCCATTGATCGATGATCGATTGGCGATTGAGCTCGAGCGGTTCGATTCGATCGTCGTTGTCGTCGAAAAGAACGACTCCACCGAATTCATATCGAATCGCCTGACGAATTTGTTCAGTCGGCGAGATCAACGTCGATTTTCTACGCATGAAAACGATCGTTTGTCGATGATTTTCGTATTGAATCGCGTTTTGTTGGAATAAATACGCGAAATCTTCGTCCCGTCCGTAGTTGACGTAGCAAACGAACTTTCCATCGAATCGACCGGATTTAATCAAAGACGAATAAGTTAAATATTCGTCGGTTGATTGAAGATTGAATTTCGTTAGTTCTTGATCTTTTTCGTCGTCGATCAGCTGAATTCCGCTCCATTGATTCGACGGTGCAAATTTCGTTAAGGTTAAATCGTAGGAAAGCTGTTTGACTTGACGGAAAACTGTTGAGTAATTCGCCCAGATTTGTTCTAATTTCTTTGCTGATTCATTTGGCGATTGATTTGTCAAATTCAAATGAAGAAAATTCGTTTTGTTTATCGTTTGAGCGAATTTCGTCGACATTGAAACGTCGATTTGATTGAGTTCGTTGATCGTTGCTGATCGATCAGCGTCCTGAGAGATTCGGTAGATCATAATAACAACGCCACTCAAACATCCGAATATAAATGCACTTAAAATTAAGATAAAGATGAGTACGGGATGCGAACTATTCGAACGAGTTCGATAATATGTCTTTGGACGTTTAGAAACCGTTGGAAATTGATCACGATGGGTTTTTGTTAATTGATCAATTTCATCATCATCATCATCGTCATTATCGATTGGTGTGAGAAGAAGAGCCGCTTTTTCTTCTGTGCCTAACTGACGCATCGTCGAAAGATTTTTATCACATGTAGTCAAAAATACAACGGTTATAAAACTTATAAATAAACAACAACAGACAAAACGAATGTTCGATTTCAATGAGTCATGATTTGGATTTAATCGAAAAATTTTATTAGAAAATATTTTCTTGTAAAGAGATTATCTAAAATAAAATAATTTCGATTTTAGGAGAACATCAGTTTTTGTATAGATGTCACTAGTAAACAGTTGAGTTATAAGAAATTTCCGCTCTTTGTTTTTATTTGACTGACTGATATTTATATCATTTTTACATTCAAAAATAAATAAAATAATGTGTAATCAAAAAGTATGGTGCAATATTTAGATAAGTTTTTTCGACAAACAATTGAAATATGACAGAAAGTGAATCATCGATTTTAACAGATCAAGAAGTATAGAGTACCCATGTCAAACACCGACCGTTTACTTAATAGTGCGGTCCATACATTTCACAGAAATACTCTTTTCTTCAAAATTTAATCAATAAAATAAATAGACAAAATCACGACTACAAGCCATTTGCATTTCATGCAATCAAAGCGAATGTAACTATCAAACAATTTCAAATTAATCAAGCAATCTATCCCAAAAATTTTAATATTCTCATTTATTATGATGAAATGTAACAAACTCACAAAAGACCATAATTCTAAAAATCCCTCAATTCCAGCTATTCGTAATCGATCTTAAACCAGATATTTAAAATCCACACTTCAATCAGCACAACACCCTGAGATGGCTGTTTGTCCTCTTCAGGAGCTCGAAATATTGTGCACGTTGAGCTCCGATTTCATTATTGTTAACGTTGAGTAAAGTGAGTGTCTGTATGAAAGAGACAGGAACGAGATGATCGTAAAAACATGAAGGACTGATGATCTCACTGTATTGTGTCGCAATGCTTCACCCAAGTATTGTGCACCTTGATCTCTGATTTGATTCTTGTTAAGGTTGAGTGTAGTGAGGGTCTATATGAAAGAGACAGGAATGAGATCACGGTAAAAACATGAAGGAGTGATGATCTCACTCTATTGTCTCGCAATGCTTCACCCAAGTATTGTGCGCCTTGAGCTCCGATTTGATTGACGTTAAGGTCGAGTGTAGTGAGGGTCTATATGAAAGAGACAGGAATGAGATGATGGTAAAAACATGAAGGAGTGATGATCTTACTGTATTATGTCGCAATGCTTCACCCAAGTATTGTGCACCTTGATCTCCGATTTGATTGTTGTTAAGGTTGAGTGTAGTGAGTGTCTATATGAAAGAGACAGGAATGAGATCACGGTAAAAACATGAAGGAGTGATGATCTTACTGTATTGTGTCTCAATGCTTCACCCAAGTATTGTGCACCTTGATGTCCGATTAGATTGGCGTTAAGGTCGAGTGTAGTGAGTGTCTGTATGAAAGAGACAGGAATGAGATGATGGTGAAAGCATGAAGGAGCAGTGTGGGAGTTAAAACTAATTTTCCAAAAGTTAAAAGTTGAGAAAATCAGCAAAAAGTTAAAATGGTTGTAACCAAAGTTATAACTTTCAACTGCAGCAGAGTGGTAACCGGTCCATTCTGGCCGGACTGGACCGGTCTAAACTTTTACACCGACTCGCTTATTTCAGAATGATAATCGGTCAGGTCAGAACGGACTGGTGCCGGACCAGACCAGTTCAAAATTTTTGGGCCGGCTACCACTTTGAACCGCAATTATAACTTTTAACCACCGTTATAACCTTCAACCACAGTTATAACCATCAAAACTGATAGGATATTAATCAAGACTATTGGTTGAGTGAAGTGTGGCGAGT
>ERZ778026.1141-NODE-1141-length-35719-cov-9.285582_pt1 | contig 35719 bp, 38 predicted proteins | sample MGYA00375756_ERZ778026 | MGnify/ENA primary metagenome ERZ778026 (study PRJEB29350, sample SAMN05389820) | bioreactor metagenome | isolation source: Ammonium sulfate bioreactor | place: South Africa: University of Cape Town | collected 2014-02-18 ... | reverse complement strand
AGATCGAACCCGCCAAACCCTACAAGCCCGCGACCGGACCCGAGCAAGACCGCGGCATCGGACGATAACGGAAGGTGGCAATCATGGCAGAAGAGAACGACGGCATCGCGGACGCACTGGACGGTCAGCTGCGCATCGCACTCACTGTGGCGGCACAGCTGGGCGCACGGTTCGCGCGTATCCGCGAAGAGCTCGCCCGCACCCGCCAAGCGCAGACCGAACAGCAGAACCGCGAGCTGCAAGCACGATTCGACGCCGAACGAGCGGCAGCACGCGCCGAACTCGCACCGGTCTATGAGCGCAACTGGTGGGACTCCGCCAACCTCGAGCAGATCGCCAACGTGCACGAGACCGCCACCGCCTGGCACGGCATCGACCCCGAGGCCGACCGAGCCGGCGAACGCATCGCACAGGAGGTCCGAGACCGCTACGGCCTGGACGTCCAGGACCTCGACGCCGACCCGTCCGCGGTGCGTGAGGCGCTGGCCCGGGCAGAGCGCGCACGCTCAGAAGCAGCCGCCTCGCGCGGTGAAAGTGCCGTCGACATAGCGGAAACCGGCGCGTTCCTCACCGCGGCCGAGACGCTCGATCGAATGGCCGAGGAACGCCAGCAACAGGCGGACGAACGCGACGAGCGAGTTGCGGCGGAGAACGACAGGGACGTGACCGACGAACTGCGCGGCGATGCGAACGCGAACCGCGTGGACGCAGCTGAGGCTTTCGATAGCGCTGAGCGGCGAGACCGGTTCGCATCGTCGCTTGAAGGCAAGGCCGACCGCGAGGTCATCGACGCGCGCATGACTGCTGCCGCGGGCCAGGCACGCCATCCCAGGGAGGCAGTGACCACCGCGATGACACGAGCGCCCAAGGCGCGCAAGGCGTCGACCGGACAGGCGCCACAGCGTGAACGGAACCTCAGTAGGTAATGGCGCAAGAGTCGCACATGGTGCTCGCCCGCCGTGATTCCGCAGGGAAGACCGACATTCGGCAAGTGGTTGTGAAATTCACCGAAATCACAACTCAGATGTCGCGGTGTCGGGGATCGGTCTAGACCCGTCTCGGCGATCGTTGGCCTCGAGTCCGTGGAGCCACTGCGGGCCTAACTATGAGAGTCCTATGTGGGCTCTCTAATGGGTATTGCTACGTATCCTATAGACGGTTCCAGACACTCCATCGGCGGAGCGGATGTGGTTGGCGAATGGTCCTGGGGGAGAGCATCATTGCCACATGACGACGACAGCCCCCAGCCAGCAAGTGGCAGAGAAGCGCAGGCCAACGGTGCCTCCGGTTGCCTCCCGCGACCTTCTGCTGCCGGACATGCTGGCGAGGACGGGCCGGCACGGAGTGCCCATCCGCCGTCGGTTCCTTCAGACCGACGGAGCCGGCGCAGATGGTTCGCGCGCAGCGACTCTTGCCAAGATGCTTCGCGGTAGGGACGGCTCGACGTTAGACGCCTACCTCCTGATCCACGCGATGGCATCAGCCAGTGAGCCTTATCGAGCGGCCTACTTCTCGAGCTCCTGGGTGCGGCTGATGCGCTTCGACCAAGACGCTGCGCCAGCCGCAGCGAGCTCACGATGGTCCAAGACTGCAACGCGACTCGAGAAACTCAAACTCATCGAACGCAAACGAGTAGGCAACGTGCAGGAGTACCACCTACTCGACGAAGCAGGCAACGGCGACCCCTACAAGAGACCGACAAAGCTCGCCGACGGCAGGTGGTTCTCCCTTCCCTACGAATACTGGCTGGACGGGTGGGACGCGAAGCTGTCAACGGCAGAAAAGGTGATGCTGCTTATTGCGCTCGATCAACCGGACGGGTTCCAGATCCCTTACGACAGATTCTCGAAGTGGTATGGAGTGTCTGAATCGACCGCAAAGCGAGGGCTGACTGGATTGGCCCGGCGCGGGATCATCGACGTGCACACTGACTGGCACATCAACGGACGGAGTGAGTTCGGCTGGGTCGAAGTACGCAGCTACACCACGGTCGGTATCTGGTCAAAGTCGGAGCGCGACGCCCTGATGAAAACAAAGCCTAAGAGGCACACGCCGATCGTCTTCGTTCCGGTGAACGCCGAGGAAGGAGGTATCCCCTAGCGACGACACGCCAGCTCCTGCTCGGGACTCTCAGTGTCGGCGGTGCCAAGTAAAATAGTGAGGATTAGACAGAAATACCCTGCCAGCGTTAGCTGGCAGGGCCACCCGGCTCCGTAGAGTCAGAATTCTTTGGCGAGAATCAACTGACTTTATCGCTCTCCGACTGGGAATTTCAACTGCGGAATTCCTCGGAGACGAACGCGGAGCCTCCCATCAGCACGTCAAAAGACGGCAGAAAGGGGAGACACTCGTGACTCTCTTGGAAACACCCACCCAAAAAGACGACCTCGAATCCGTACTCGATCAGGCGCGACGCCGTATCGAGGTCAGAGACGAAGAACTGCTCGAAGCGCGCAAGCGTAGAGACGCTGTAGCGGCATCCCTCCGAGCCGAATTCGCCGGCTCTCGCACCTACGTCAACGGAAGTATCGCGCACGGTGATGCCCTCACACCGCTGACCGACGTAGACCTGGGCGTGGTCGTCCCTGACCCCGATCACATTTACGGTCCCTACAAGACCGGCCCTTCCGTCCTCCAGGAACGCGCCGCCGCGGCGACTCGTCGCGACCTCAAGGAGGCCTATGGAGACATCGCCGTCGAACTGAAGGGCCGCAAGCGCTCGATCCTGGTGAGGTTCAGGGATCCCGTCACCCCAGGCCAGCCCGACTTCACCGCGGACGTCATCGTAGCCATCGACAACCCCGCAGGGGCGGGCCTCTTCATCCCCCGCTTCAACGGCTGGGATCGCTCGGACCCAGAAACGCACACTCGGCTTGTACGGGCAGCAGTGAAAGGAACCAACACCAGCTACGCGCGAGTCGTTCGCCTCGTGAAGCACTGGAACCGCACCCACGATAAGCCGCTCTGCTCCTGGAACATCAAGGCGCTCGCCCTGGGCTGCATCACTAGCCCAGTTGAACTCATCGAGGGCTTGCGAATTTGGTTCGAGTACGCGGCCGACGAGCTCAACCTGGGCGAAACCGAAGACCCGGCAGGCGTAGCGCCCCATCCGATCAAGATCAGCGAGAAGTGGAACCGTACCGAGGTGGTCCGGGAGCTTCGTCGCGCGCTTCAGATCCTCAAGTTCGCGATCCAACTGGAGAGTGACGGATACGAATTGCTCGCACAAGACGAGCTCGCCAAACTCTTCAAAGACGAATCGATGCTCCCGCACCCGCCGCAGGCAGCCGTTCGCCTCGAGCAGGCACGTCGGACAATGGCGGAGCGTCATGGCCAGTCGAAGCAGTTCGGCGCGCCGGCTCTCATTACCAGCACCGCCTCGCCGCGTGACCGGGTGAACGCACAGTCGTGGTCGGCATGAATAAGGGTCGCTGGTATGGCAACGATCCGGCCTGGCGCTATCCGATGGAACGAGACGCAAAGCGTCACTACGGCAGGCTTATCAGAGCAGTCGATGGTCCTGGCTGGCTCGCCTACAAGCATCAAGGGGTCGAGGTGCGGGGCCGTATAGAAGCAGTTCCTGTGGAGATCCGGTTCTATGCGTCGCCGCCCTATGCCACTTACGGACTCACGCCGGACGAGTATCCACGAGTGTTCGCAGACCGCGGTGCTGCGTCCAAGCATCGGATGCCAGGCGACGGGGCGCTCTGCCTCTACTACGCCGCTGACCCCGAGGAGCGGCGTTGGACGCCGTCCCGGGGACTCCTCGCGTTATTCGATCTCATCTCGGACCACCTCTTTTTCGAGGATTACTGGCGCGAGACGACCGAATGGCTGGGTCCAGAGGCTCCTCACGGGTTTGCAGCATGATGACACCGACGCCGATCCCAGCGCCCACCGGAGCAGCGTTCGTCGCAATAACCGGCGATGGGATCGCCACCATCATCGCGGCGATTCTTGCCGCGATGATGGTGGTGATCGGCTATCGCGTTCAACAATCACAAACTCGGAAGGCAAGCCAAGCCGCCGTCTACGCCGAAGCCATCCGAGCCATTCACGACTACCTCGAGGCGCCCTATCGTGTGCGGAGGCGGGACGGGCGCGCCGCCAGTCGACTCGACGTTACCAATCACGTCAGCGATGTCCAGTCCCGCATTGCCTACTACAGGACCCTCCTTCAACTACATGCGCCCGAAGCTGTTTCTGTTCAGTACGACCAGTTGATTGCAGCTGCTCGCTCCGAAGCCGGCCCTCAAATGAGCGGCGCATGGGCAGGCAGGCCCACACGGGCCGATAAGTCCGTCCCGCTCGGGACCCCGCTACCGCATCCAAAAAGTGACGAGATGATCGAACAGCTGATCCTCGCGATGAAAGGGTAAAGCGCAAATAGCAGACCACACTGGTCTCGCGCGATGGGCAGCATCGGCCGATCGGTGACCAGGGTCCTCCCCGGCCGCAGCTACCCGGTCAGACCCAACCGGTGCGCTACGACGCGCATCGCAGGATCGTTCGACGGAATGTCGTCGGCAGCCGTGATCTCAATGCCGGAGGGACTGGCCTCGTTGTAGGGAAGCCAGACAGCGCGGCACCAGGCTCGACCATGCTTGCTGCCGAAGTGCACGCCGCGCGGGTTCGATCCGTCATCCAGCTCGGCGTCGCGCATCATCTCCGCGAGCATGGTCGTCACCAAGCGGTTATCGCTCATCAAGACCGAGCGATTGAGCGACGGGATACCCTGATTCGCGAGAAACCTGGCCACCCCGCCATCCGCCGGCCCCTGCAGCGCAGCGATCGAATCAGGATGCTGCACGTCGACCAACCAGCCGCCGCTAATAAGACGCCCCTGGTACATCCGGCGCCGCTCGTACCAGGTGGAGGGCAGTGCACCAACGCCCCGAAAGTCGGCCTCGTCCCACTCCTCAGCGATCGCCTTCACCGTCTCATCGAGCGTCATCTCAAGAGCTGCCGCAATGGGAGCTAGTGGGTCTTTGCTCCCGTTAGCCCGTCTGAGATATGCGAGCACCTCCGCGTATGCACACTCGGCCGTCTCCGCCAGGTAGTACGTGTAGCCAAGCGTGTCGAAGCGGCCCCACTCCTGGCGATGGACGTCCGGAGAGCGCCAAGGCGCCGACGGCTGAGCGTAGGCCCGCTTCGCGACATGGAACCCCACGGCGTCGTCCACCGGTATCAACCGCAATCCCGTCTTTGTGCAGGTGCGCGCTCCAGCCGGGCTCACTCGTCGACGTCGCCGTCGATGAACGCCTGCGCCGCTCGACGCACCTCGGCGTGCCGGTCCTCCCGGATTGCCATCACCGGGGTTCCCTCGCCGAGCAGCGGATTGCCGCCGATGAACCAGCGGCGTGCCACATCGCGGCCCTCCTCGGCCTCCAAGGCCGTCCAGATCTGATGGGCAAACTGCACACGGTTCCATGCAGCGTCCCGCGGTTCGGGGCCGTCTGGTCGCGCCCAGTCGTGCGGCTGCTTGCGGTTCTTCACACCGGCCAACGCTGCGACTAACGTCGAGCCGAGCACCTCGTTGAGCTGACGAACGATCTCGTGCGGGTTGCTCTTGTTAGTGCTCCGGTGCAGGGTTACCGGTGTGTGGGTGGTCATGGCACGAGTTTACGCGCCTTCGACGGCAGAACGTCAAAAAAGTAACTGAAAAGTAACCTAAACAAATCGCTGATAACCGTCGTTATGACAGTTTGTAATTGGCATATTCGCAAATCCTGCGGATACACCCCTCCCCTGATATCCATACCGACCAGCTTTGTACCCTCCTACTACCGGTCCTGGCGTGGCCCGCGGAAGCATGAGGCTTCTTTACCTCAAGGGGTGACTACATCGGATCGTTGATGTGGAGGTGGTTGCAGGTGTCGTAGAAGTCTTGGAAGTTCTGCAGGGCGGGCTCGTTGCCTGCGTTATGTCGGCAGTTGCTCTGACCTAGGCCCGAACCGTACGGCATCCTCGGGTCGAGGACTCTGATCAGAGCCAATGAGTTGCCGTCGGCGCCGGTCGAAGAACGGCCGCCCAGGCTGTAGAAGTCCACCGCATGGCCGCCACCTCCCGCGTAGTGCTGCGAATAGATCCCGGCGCCTTCAATCTGGCCGGTACAGCGACGGTTGATGTCGCTGACGCCGACGCTCGAGAAGGTATGCAGAGCGATCACCATCACTTGGAGAACCTGGGTGTCGATCCCACAGTTCGGTACAGAGCGGCCCTCCGCGATCCACTGGATTTCCATGATGTGGTCCGGATACGAACCGGATAGCTGGCCGGCAGAAACGTATCCCATCAGCTCTTGGGCAAGCGCGCGCGCATCGGTGGATACTGGCGCGCTCGGGCCCGCAGCGCGAGCCGCTGCTGCAGCAGCCGCAGCCGCCGCTGCTGCAGCTGCGGCTCGTGCGGCAACTCCGGCTTGATACTGCTGTTCTGTCATCGCTGTCGCGCTCGTGAGCGACACCAGTTGAGCCTGGAGCTCATTTTCGTGAGCAGTCTGCGCCGACAGGGCGGCGATCATCTCTCTTTGCGCCTGCACGGCCTTTGCGAGCGCTGCCTTCGACGCGGCAGCAAGGGCAGCAAGAGCATTCTTTGCCGAGACAGCCTGGTCACTGGCCGCCTTGGCGTTGTTGCTGTCCTGCGCCGCTCGCGAGTACAGACCATTGATCGTTGAAGTGAGCTTTCCCAGGCTGGCCAGTCGATACAACAGTCCGCTTGCGTCGGCCGACTTGCTGATCAGCAAGGTCCCGGTCAGGTTCTGGTCTCCCGTGCGGACCAACTTGGTCATCACCGCTGCGGCCTGCTGATGAGACGACTCAGATTTCTTCTTTAGTCGTGTTGCCTCAGCGGCTAGTGAGTCCGACTTGATCTGGCCGGCGGTCAGAGCGAACTGGGCCGCCTCGTTTTCCTTCTCCCGGGCGGCGGCGGCATCCTCGGCCGCTTTCGTCTGTATCTTGAGCCCTGCAATCAGCGCGGTAATCGCGTTGACCTGGGCCTGCTTGGCGGCCTCGCTCGATCGAGCGGCCTGCACATCGCCCCACGAAGGATAGCTATCCGCGAACGCCTTCGGGACTGCGACCACATTCCAGGCGGCGAGAACTGCCACGACGATGAGGATCGTCCCCAGACGCGACCGGGCGACCCGGCGGCGAGGCGCTAAGCGGAGAGGTCGTCGCATTTGGCTTTCGAACAGTAGGGAATCTGATTGTGGCCAGCGAATATGCCCGGTCACCGAGCTTCCGACGCTATCCCGCGGCGACTGGTCGCCTTCCCGCAACACGCCGTCGGTGGGTCCACCGTTGAGGATTGGCCCGATGCCCGGGATCGTCCGTCTCCGTGTGAGGTGTGGCCAGGCCGAGCCAGCTCGAGTGGGCTTCTCGTTGACGGGGTGAGCTCAAGGCTTACATCTCTGAGCGTGCTCGCCGCGCCGCCGAGTGAGACCATGAATCGATATCTATCTGGAGGAGATCCAATGGCACTCAGATTGACCTGCAAAGCGTGTGGTGAGGTCATCTCCGGCGGGTCCGATGACGAGTTCGTTGAGAACGCTCGTGAGCATGCCCGCAGTCACGGGCACGTCGGGCCGGCGCTCACTCGTGAGCATATTCTGGCCCGGTTCGAGCACAGCCATTCATCCGACGGGCACCAAGACCACACAGCCTCATAGCGGGTCTTCAGAGGCTGCCGATGAGGTCGGAGCATGCCTGCTCGCAGCGCCGACAGACTTCTGCGCAAATGCGGCAGTGCTCGTGCATGTCGGCGTGCTTCTCGCACTCGGCCGCGCACGCGCCACATACGGTACGGCAGGCTTCCAGCGCCGCTCGGGTGACGTTGGCGTCATAGCCGGTGTGACGTGAAAGCACTGACTCGGTGGAGGCACAGATGTCGGCGCAGTCGAGGTCCGTGCGGATGCATTTGATGAGCTCGGCGACCATTGCTTCGCTGAGGCAAGCGTCGGCGCAGCTGGTGCATGCTTGCCTGCATTCGCCGCACGCTTGGATGCAGGCTACGAGTTTCTGCTGGTCGATAGCGCCGAGGTCGGCTGGGTAGCTCTCGAGCATTTGCTGGACGGTGGACATTGGGCTCTCCTCACGGATCGGCAGTCCCCTTGCCAAAGCGACGGTACGCCGATCGCAACCGGAGCCAAAGAAAAAATGCGAGAAGACCCGAGCTGGGGGCTCGGGTCTTCCGCATTTCCAGGGGCTCTTTGCCCGCCGGAACTACTGGCCGGCAGTGGCGACGACAGCGCTGGTTCTTCTTTGCGGCACGCGGGTGGTGGTGTGTCCTTTGAAGCTGCGCAGTCGGAGGCTGTTGCTGACCACGAAGACGCTGGATAGCGCCATCGCTGCGCCTGCTAGCAGCGGATTCAGGAGGCCCAGCATGGCCACTGGGATGGCTGCGACGTTGTACGCGAACGCCCAGAAGAGGTTTCCCTTGATGGTTCCGAGGGTGCGCCGGGCGAGCCGGATCGCATCGCCGACGGCGAGGAGGTCACCGCTCATCACGGTGATGTCGCTGGCGGCGATGGCTGCGTCTGTCCCGGCGCCCATGGCGATACCGAGGTCGGCGGCGGCGAGGGCGGCCGCATCGTTGACCCCATCGCCGACCATTGCCACCACGTGACCGTCACTTTGGAGCTGACGGATCGCGTCGAGCTTGCCCTGTGGGGTGACGCCAGCGCGGACGTCGCGGATGCCGACGCGTTCGGCGATCGCCTTCGCGGCACCCTCGTTGTCGCCGGTCAACAGCACCGGGGTCAGTCCAAGTCGCCGGAACTCCGTGATCGCGGCCGCACTGGACTCCTTGATGGTGTCGCTGACTACAAGTGCACCACGTACCGCACCGTCCCAGCCGATCACGACAGCGGTCATCGCTTGGCTCTCCGCAAGCTGGATGTCCTTGGCGATGTCTGCCGGCAGATCGAGCGCCCACGCGTCGGTTAGCCAGGAGGCGCGTCCGATGACGACGTGGCGGCCGTCGATGACGGCCTGGATGCCGAGGCCCTGCTCGGAACGGAACGACTCCGCTGGGGCAAGCGGGATCCCGCGGTCGCGCGCGCCGTCGACGATGGCCCGGGCCACAGGGTGCTCCGACCCGTGTTCAGCGGCGGCCGCTACGGCAAGGACGATGCCTTCTTCCTCGGCCGCGGCGGTGTGCACGGCGGTGAGACTCATCCGGCCGGTGGTGACCGTGCCGGTCTTGTCCAGCACGATCGTGTCGGTGCGGCGGGTTTGTTCCAGGACCTGCGGGCCACGGATCAGCAGGCCCAGCTGCGCTCCACGACCGGTACCGACCAGTAACGCAGTCGGGGTCGCCAGGCCGAGCGCACACGGGCAGGCGATGATCAGCGTGGCGACGGCTGCGGTGAACGCCGGCTCGATACCGGCACCAAGCGCCAGCCAGAGTACGAAGGCCGCCAACGCCAGACCGATCACAACGGGCACGAAGATGGCCGATACCCGATCGGCCAGGCGCTGCGCTTCGGCCTTGCCGGTCTGGGCCTCTTCCACGAGCCGCCCCAGACGGGCCAACTCCGTGTCGGCGCCGACCGCGGTGACCTCGACCACCAGGCGTCCGCCGACGTTTACCGTGGCACCGGCGACGTGATCGGTGGGGCCGACCTCGACGGGAACGGATTCGCCGGTGAGCATGCTCATATCGATCGCGGATGAACCCTCAACCACCTGGCCATCGGTCGCGACCTTCTCCCCTGGCCGCACGACGAAACGATCACCGAGGACAAGAGAGGTCACCGGCACCCGCGTCTCGACACCGTCGGTGAGGAGGACAGCGTCTTTCGCACCGAGTTCCAGCAGCGCCCGCAGCGCCGCACCGGACTCGCGCTTGGCCCGGGCTTCGAAGTAGCGGCCGGCGAGGATAAACACGGTGACCGCAGATGCGACCTCCAGATAGATCTCATCCGCACCGGCGCCTGGAGTCGTGATCAGCTGGAAACTCATGTGCATGCCCGGCATGCCAGCCATGCCGAAGAACAACGCGTAGAGGGACCAGCCGAAAGCAGCGATGACGCCGACGCTGATCAGGGTGTCCATCGTGGCTGCACCGTGCCGGGCGTTGACCCACGCGGCACGGTGGAACGGCAACGCACCCCAGACCGCCACGGGTGCGGCAAGCGTTAGCGCGAGCCACTGCCAGTTGGTGAACTGGAGAGCCGGGACCATCGACAGCACGACCACCGGCAGAGCCAGGGCCGCCGACACGAACAGGCGTCGGCGCAACTCCATCGTCTCCCGGTCGGCCAGTGACCCGGCCGGCTCCTCGACGGTCTGGGGTGGGGCCGGCACGGTGGCGGTGTAGCCGGCGGACTTTACCGCAGCGATCAACGTGGATGTGTCGACGCCGTGCGCGCTCACTTTGGCCTTCTCGGTGGCGTAGTTGACGGTCGCCTCAACGCCCTCGATCCGGTTGAGCTTGCGCTCGATCCGGGTGGCGCAGGAGGCGCAGGTCATCCCGCCGATCTCGAGTTCAACCGCGTCGGCACTCATGCCGTGACCAGCGAGTATCCCGCCTCGTCGATCGCGGCGCGGACAGCGTCAGCGTCAAGAGGCGTCGCCGAGGAAACTGTGACCTTCGAGGTTCCGCCCGCGTTCAGCTCCACGCTGACCGCTTCGACACCGTCAAGGGCTTCCAGCTCTTCGGTGACGCTGGCCACGCAATGCGAGCAGGTCATCCCGGCCACCAGGTAGTCGACCGTTGGCGCGGTCGAGGCCACGGAGGCGGTGTCGGTGTGACCGTGAGCGTCCGTGCTGCAGGTGCACGCGCTGTTCTTGTCAGTGAGCCCGAGGTCGCTGTTACCGGTGGTTGTACTGCACATGAGATTTCTCCTTGGATCGTGTGGTTAGGAACGGACGAGTCGGGCGATCGCGGCGGATGCTTCGCGGATCTTGTCTTCGGCGACGGTGCCGCCTTCGGCGGTGGCTTCGGCGACGCAATGGCTGAGGTGGTCATCCAGCAGGGCAAGCGCCACCGTCTCCAGCGCTTTCGTCGCGGCAGACACTTGGGTGAGCACGTCGATGCAGTAGGTGTCTTCTTCGACCATCCGCTGAATGCCACGCACTTGGCCCTCGGCACGGCGCAGCCGTTTGAGGATGTCTTCTTTGTTGTCGATGTAGCCGATCATGATGCTCCCTACGCTGATACCCCACCAGGGTATGCATTGTAACTCGTCGGAATGCCGATTTGTCAATCAGCCGCAGAGCTTGACACGCATACCCCCCGTAGGTATAGCTTATACCCCCGCCGGGTACACGGCAATTGTTGAGCGCAAAGGAACCCCATGTTTAGTCCCCCGCCAGCCCCCCACCCGAGGCGGTGGCTCGGTCTCGTGTTGATCGCCGCCGCCCAGTTCGTGGTCATCATGGACACCTCGATCATTGGCGTCGCTTTGCCGGACCTGCAACGCGCGTTGGGCTTCACGCCGGAGTCGTTGTCGTGGGTATTCAACGCGTATGTGATCGCGTTCGGCGGCCTGCTCCTTCTCGGTGGCCGCCTCGCCGACCTGTTCGGAGCACGGAAGATCTTCGTCACCGGCTGGCTGGTGCTGATCGCCGGCTCGATCCTCGCCGGCGCCGCCGGGAACGTCGGTGTTGAAATCGCCGGTCGAGCAATCCAGGGCGCCGGAGCTGCGCTGATCGCACCGGCCGCACTGACCCTGCTGATGATGCTTTTCGGCGGCACCGCCGAACTGCCGAAGGCGTTCGCCGTCTACGGAGCTGCCGCGCCGATCGGCGGCACCGCGGGAGTCTTCCTCGGCGGTGTGCTGACGGAGTACGCCAGCTGGCCGTGGGTGTTCTACATCACCGTACCGATCGCCCTCCTCGTCCTCGCATTTACCGCCAGGTCACTGCCTCAGACGGCGCGAGGTGCGGCCGGTTCAATCGACGCAGCCGGCGCTATCACCGCCACCGGCGGCCTCGCCGCAGTGGTCTATGCGATCGTCAGGGCACCCGAACTCGGCTGGCTGACTACTCCCACCCTGGTGGTACTCGGTATCGGCATCGCGCTGCTCGCCGCGTTCTTCCTCATCCAGGCTCACTCGCGGCACCCGCTGCTACGCCTGGGCCTGCTGCGCGCGCCACAGCTCGGCTCCGCCAACATCGCACAGCTGCTACTCGGTGCCGCCTGGGTATCGATGTGGTTCTTCCTGAACCTTTACCTGCAGCAGGTGCTCGGCGCTGGAGCCTTCGCCGCTGGAGCGGCGCTGCTGCCCATGACGGGCCTGATCGTGCTGGGGATGGTTGCTCTCGCACCGCGGTTGCAGGCACGGTTCAGCGCGAAGACCATGATCGTCACCGGGCTTCTGCTGCTGGCCGTCGGGCTTGGCTGGCTGGCACTGGTCCGACCTGACGGCAGCTATCTGCTAGATGTGTTGCCGGCTTCGCTCGTCGCAGCGCTCGGCATGTCGCTCGCCTTCGTCCCGTCCCTGGGAACAGCAATCGGGGCCGCTCCGTCCGCCGAAACCGGGATCGCTTCAGGGCTCGTGAGCACCAGCTACCAGATCGGCTCAGCCCTCGGCCTGGCCGTCCTGACCGCCGTCGCGGCCAGCATCACCGGCACCGGCACCAGCCAGATCGCCCTGACCAACGGCTACGCGGCGGCCTTCCTCGGCGCAGCCCTCGTCGCGGCCGCCGGCGCCATCATCGTTATGGCGACGATGCGACGGCCGCGCGCCCTTGCCCCCGAACCCCAGACGGCAACCGTCGGACAGTCCCACTAATTAAGGAGGGGCGCCCTCGGGCGCCCCTCACACGGGCGACCACCTCTTGACACATACCCCCTAGGGGTATAACTTCCTGGTATGGGCACGCCAGAACAGGACCACAGCATGCACACCCCCACCTCGCGGCCGCCTGCCGGTCAGCACGACGGCATGGACCACGGCGCGATGGGACACGACCACCACGGCCATGAACAGATGGATCACGCTGCGATGGAGCACGGCAGCATGGACCACAGCGGGCACGGCGGGCATGGTGACCACGTCGGCCAGTTCCGCCGGCTGTTCTGGATCATGCTCGTGGTGGCGATCCCGGTCGTCGTGTTCTCCCCGATGTTCGCAATGATCCTCGGCTACCCGCTTCCCGACGCGGCCTGGGTTGCGTGGATCTCACCCGTACTCGGCACTGTGATGTACGTGTGGGGCGGCAAGCCGTTCCTCACTGGCGCGGTCAGTGAACTGCGTGCGTTGAAGCCGGGAATGATGCTCCTGATCGCCCTGGCGATCACCGTCGCCTTCCTTGCCTCTTGGGGTGCCAGCCTCGGGCTGCTGGATCATCAGCTGGATTTCTGGTGGGAGCTGGCACTGCTGATCGTGATCATGCTGCTCGGACACTGGATCGAGATGCGGTCCCTCGCGCAGACCACCTCCGCGCTGGACTCGCTGGCGGCCCTGTTGCCGGATGAGGCCGAACGGGTCGAGGGTGAGACCACCGTGTCCGTCCCACCGGCCGAGCTGCAGCGCGGTGACCTGGTCGTGGTCCGGCCGGGCGGACGGGTACCGGCGGACGGCAGGATCGTCTCTGGTACGGCGAGCATGGACGAGTCGATGATCACCGGAGAATCCCGCACCGTCCGCCGTGACGTCGGAGACCCAGTCGTTGCCGGCACCGTCGCAACCGACTCCGGACTGCGGATCGAAATCACCGCCGTCGGTGACGACACCGCCTTAGCTGGAATCCAACGCCTCGTCAGCGACGCCCAGAACTCCTCATCACGGGCGCAACGGATCGCTGACACCGCCGCCGGCTGGCTGTTCTGGTTCGCTCTCGGCTCCGCGGTGATCACGGCGCTCGTCTGGACGATGATCGGACAGCCGGATGACGCGGTCGTGCGAACGATCACTGTGCTGGTGATCGCCTGCCCTCATGCCCTCGGCCTGGCAATCCCCCTCGTCGTCTCGATCGCGACCGAACGGGCCGCCCGCGGCGGCGTCCTGATCAAGGACCGGCTGGCGTTGGAGAGCATGCGCACGGTTGACACAGTCCTGTTCGACAAGACCGGCACCCTCACAAAGGGCGAACCGACCGTCACCGCTATTCAGACCGCTGGCAGCATCCAGCAGGACGAACTCCTCGCTCTCGCAGCCGCAGCCGAGACCGACTCGGAGCACCCGCTGGCGCGGGCGATCGTGAGCGCAGCAGGCACCCGCACACTTACCGTGCCGGCAGCGTCCGATTTCGAATCCTCCCCCGCCGTCGGAGTCTCCGCGACGGTCGACGGACACCGGGTGCAGGTCGGCGGCCCGAACCTGCTCGAGCAGGAGAACGCGGACGAGCTGGACGGTGTCGAAGAATGGCGTGCCGACGGTGCGATCATCTTGCACGTCCTCGTCGACGGACAGGTGGCCGGGGCCTTGAAACTGGCTGACGAGGTCCGGGAAGAGTCCCGGCAGGCCGTCCAGGCGCTTCAGGCGCAGAAGGTTCAGGTGGTGATGATCACCGGGGACGCCGAAGCGGTGGCGAAATCCGTTGCCACAGAGCTCGGAATCGACCGCTACTTCGCCGGTGTCCGCCCGGAGGACAAGTCCGCCAAGGTCAAGGAGCTGCAGGCCGAAGGCCGCAAGGTGGCGATGGTCGGCGACGGCGTCAATGATGCCCCCGCCCTCGCCCAGGCTGACGTCGGCATCGCGATCGGTGCCGGTACGGATGTGGCGATCGCCTCCGCTGGTGTGATCCTCGCCAGCGACGACCCCCGCTCGGTGCTCTCGGTGATCGAGCTATCCCGGGCCAGTTACCGCAAAATGAAGCAGAACCTCTGGTGGGCCGCCGGATACAACCTCATCTCCGTTCCCCTCGCCGCCGGCGTGCTCGCCCCGATCGGGTTCGTGCTGCCCATGTCGGTCGGCGCCCTGCTCATGTCCCTGTCGACCATCGTCGTCGCACTGAACGCGCAACTCCTGCGCCGGCTCGACCTGCGCCCCGAGACAAGTGTGCGCGCCGCAACCAACCAACCCGCACTCGCGGAACCGTCCCGGGAAACAGCATCAAGACGGTGACCACAGCGCCCAGCGGTGCGGGCATCGGCCACACCCCCTGGGCGTATCCAGAATCACGCGTTACCCTAGGCGCGTCCGTTCGAATCGGTTGGAGGTGTCGTGGTCAGCAACAGTCTTCGCTTGCCACGACGAAACAGCTGGCACCGGATCGCGTTCCTGGCCCTCGGTGTCGCGGCGATCGTTGTCGGGTTGCTGGCGATGCACGTCATCACCGCCACGAGTACCGACCACACCGGCCACCACACCGCCGCGACGACCCACGAACACACCGACACGATGCTGATGACGGACACCTCTCCGGCCGGCGCCGCCGCGACGACCCACGAACACACCGACACGATGCTGATGACGGACACCTCTCCGGCCGGCGCCGCCACGACGGACTGTAACGGCGCCTGCGAGTCCGGACACAACATGGCCAGCATGGCCTGTCTGCTGGCGCTGCTGATCACCACCCTCATCCTCACCGTCCGAGTCATCATCAGCCGGTGGGGCAGCGACCTCTATCGGCTCGTTGCAGCGCTTTCTGCAGCGCTACCGGCCGCGCTGGCTCCCCCATCGCCACCGTCGCTTCTCGCTCTCTCCATCAGCCGAACCTGATTGCTCCTGCGCCCGGTCATACCCGGGCACGGTCGACCCGTCCTTATGTCGGGCCGGAAACAATCCTTTTTCGAGCAAGAGAGAAGCAATTCGCTATGAAGTTGAAGATGATGGTGCTCGCCTCGGGCGCTCTCGCGACCGCACTGATCCTCGCCGGCTGCTCCACCACCACTGGCAGCGGTCACTCCGGCATGGACATGGGCGGCTCGTCCAGTTCCGCTACGGCAACCGGCGCGCACAACAAGGCCGACATTTCGTTTGCCCAGAACATGGTGATGCACCACCAGCAGGCCATCGAGATGGCCGATATGGTGCTGTCAAAGACCGGCGTGAACGCGAAAGTCACTGAGCTTGCGCAGAAGATCAAAGCAGCGCAGCAGCCCGAAATCGACACCATGAACGGCTGGCTGAACACCTGGAGCGCCTCCGCCGGGATGTCTCACGACATGGGCGGGATGATGTCGGACTCCGACATGAAGGCGCTCAAAGACGCCTCCGGCGCCGACGCAGGGAAACTGTTCCTCACCCAGATGATTCAGCACCACCAAGGTGCCATCGACATGGCCAGCGAGGAAGTAAAGACGGGAAAGAACACGGACGCCGTGGCCCTGGCGAAGAAGATCGTCACCGATCAGACCGCCGAGATCGCCACCATGCAGAGCCTGCTCGCCAGCCTCTAATCCGTCCCACCCCCGCGGGTGTCGTCGCGACCCCACAGTCCCCCCTGCAGCGGCGGCACCCGCCCTATCCTCTGCGCCCCAACGGCGCACGGAAATGAGCCATGACCGACACCCCCGGCACACCCCGAGACCCGCGCCGACGCGACCTCCGCACGAACCGGCTACGCCAGACAACGACCGCCTCGACACGTCGTAAGCAGCAACAACCGCACGGGTCTCCCGTCCGCGTCAGGCGACTGCGCTGGCGATCGTTGCTCGCCGGCAGCGCCGCCGCCCTACTGGTGGCACCGTTTGCCCTGCCTGCATTCGCCAACTCCGCCGAACCAGACGCGATCCCCGTCATCCGAACGCTGGAAGGCGCCCAGACGGTCGAGGTCGCAGCCGAGGCCAGCATCGCAGCGATCGCCCGGGAACAATTTTCCGTCACGAATCCGCCGCCACCCAAACCCGTCGTGCCTGCCGCATCCCGGGGATATTCATCGATCGCGGACACCTTTACCAACAACCCGGCCTCGCCCGTGCAGTGGCCCTTCACCCGCGGCGTGCCGATCAGTGATGGATTCGGATACCGCAACGCCCCCTGCTCCGGATGCTCCTCCATGCACCAAGGCATCGACATGAACCCCGGCGCTGGAACACCGATCCAGATCATCGCCGACGGCGTCGTCTATGAAATTGGCAACCCCAGCGGTGAACTCGGCGTATACGCGATCATCGACCACGTCATCGACGGCCAAAAGGTCAGCAGCCTCTACGCCCACATGCTCCAAGGCTCCCTCCGCGTCCAAGTCGGCGACCAGGTGAAAGTGACCGACATCGTCGGTCAGGTCGGAAGCACCGGAATGAGCACCGGCGCCCACCTTCACTTCGGGATCTCCCTGAACGGCACCCCCATCGACCCGTTCCCCTACATGAAACAGAAAGTCGGCTCGTGAAAACCCGCCACCGCTACCTGCCCGCGCTCCTCGCCCTCGGCGGACTCCTCCTCGCCGGCTGCACCGCAGCACCGCAACAACCACAACCCACCGTCAACGCCGCCGCAGCACTCGCCCACATTCACGACCTCGCCATCGACCAGCAAAACCACATCCTCATCGCCACCCACGACGGCATCTACCGACTCCCCCCGCTGGCCGGCGGCGGCACACCCACCGGACCCCTCGGCGACGCACACTTCGACGCCATGTCCTTCACCAGCAGCGGCGACACCATGTTCGCCTCCGGCCACCCGAGCCCCGCCTCCCCCGAAGCCTTCCAAGCTCCCAACATCGGTGTAATGCGAAGCACCGGAGGAAACGACGACTGGACCAACACCTCCCTCGGCGGCAAGGTCGACTTCCATGCACTCACCACCGCCCGCGTCGATGCAGCCACCACGATCTACGGGCTCGACGCCGCCACCGGACAAGTACTTCGAAGCGAAGACAGCGGCAACACCTGGACCAGCGGCGCGACAATCGACGCCATGGACCTCGCCGCACAACCCGGAAAAGCGGACGCCCTCTATGCGACCGCCCGCGCCGGCATCGCCATCAGCACCGACAGCGGCAAAAGTTTCACCATCGACACCACCGCCCCGATCCTCAACCAAATCGGCTTTTCCACTGACGGAACCATCTACGGCACCGGCCCGGACGGGTACCTCTGGCAAAAGACCGACCGGTGGCAGCGCGGTGAAGTTTTCCCAGGTACCCCGCAAGCATTCACCGTCTCAGCCAACGAAGTCATCGTCGCCACAGACCGCGGCATCTTCAGCACCGCAGACCTCGGCAACCAATGGAAAGCACTCTGGCGGCCATAGCGAGCTGCGGCATGTAGCGATCCCATCGCCCCTGACGAACCGTTAGTCGGGGCGTCGCATGTCCGGGAACAGGCCAGCCGGTGGAGCCTCGTAGGGCAGCGGCTCGCCGCGCTTGTTCTGATCGTCCGACGCAGCGAATGGGCCGTTCGGACTGAGCAGTGCCGGCATGTGGTGGTCGGCGTGATCGCGCCACCAGACGCTCATCCCGGTAGCCGGGTCGAGGCGTAGATGCTCCCACGCACGCCACAGCGCGTCGAGTCGACTGAGCGCTTCGGGGTACTCCCACCAGCGCGCGGCCCACTTCATCCCGCCCTGAGCGCCCACAGGACGTCGGTAGACCTTGATCAGGTACTCGCGCACGAACTCGTCGACCGAGCCGTAGAACAGGTCCGGCTCGGGCGTCTCGCCGGCGTCGTCGACGGTCGTGCCCTGCTCGTCGAAATCGTCGTCGCGCATGTCGTCCTCGTAGCTCACAGCCGGTCCTCTCGTGACGCGGCCGCGTCGAGCCAGGCGCGCGCCCCAGCTGAGCCGTCAGACGGATTCAACCTGGCGCCAGGAGCAACTGAAGTCCCGTTGGCGGGGTCGTGGGCGGCGATCGACGCGCGAACCGCGTCGGCCTGGTCGCCGCGCATCCACGGGACCGTCTCAACCAGCGTCGCCGGAGCACCCGAAGCGAAGACCACGGCGCGGCCGCGCGGAAGCGCGGCCAGGTCCGCAACATCCATCGTCCGCTCACGACGAATCGAGTTCGACGTCGAGCGTCCGCCGCGGCCGACGCTCACGGAGGCGGTGCGCTTGTCGTGGTCACCGATCAGCTGCGACATTTCGGACAGGAACTCGGTCTCGGCCACGCCACCGCCGTAGACCTTGACGTTCGAGGCGGACCAGAGCTTGCGTATTCCGTTGCGGCCCCAGACCTCGACGCCCTGAGACCAGGACTGCAGGATGGTCATCAGGACGATGCCGCGGGAGCCGTAGTGCGAGTACAGGTCGGGCAGGGCTTCCCATCGGCAGACGTTCGCCGCTTCATCGAGCACTCCGAGCATCGGTGTGGCGAGGCGCCCGCCGGCTTGCGTGGTGGCCAGCTGCTCAGCCGCCTCGATCGTCGCGGCGGTGAGCGCTGTGACGAGTGGGCCGGCGGTGCCTTTGCCCTCCTTGGAGAGGCTGTAGAGCGTGTCCGAGCTGCGCACGAACACGTGCGGGTCGAAGTGCGGCCGCGCATCGCCGGCGAAGTTGCCGTCAGTGGGGGTGACCCATGCGGCGATCTTCCGACTCTTCAGGCAGGAGGCCATCTGCTGCGCGGTGCCGAACACGCCGGACCGCTGATCGGGCGCGGCGAACACGTACCCGGCGACCGCGTCGGCCACCTGGTCGTAGCCGTGGTCGCGCAGGATGTCGATCGCCTTCTCGTCGCTGGGTCGGGTGGTCCAGGTGAACACCTGAGTGATCGGCAGATTGTCCAGGGCGGCCGCCAACAGCAGCCCGGCGAGGAGATCCTGCCCGGCCGGGTCGAAGTAGGCATCCGCGCGGGCATCGCCCGCGCGGGAGCCGGACGCGAAGTGATTGGCGAGCTTCGCCGCCTGCTCCTCGTCGGTGACGTAGGAGAGCGGATTCCACCACCATGACGGTGCTTCCAGGGCGATCCCCTGAGGATCGAACGCCCAGACCGTGCCCTTCTGCGCCCGGACGTCGCGGGTCGCGTCGAGCACGTCCCGTTTGTTCGAGGTGACGATGACAGCGCCCGGGGCGCTGAGAATCGCCGGGATCGCCCGGGAGGTCGTCTTACCGGTTCGCGGACCCCACACGTCGACGTGCATGTCCTCCGGGGAGCCGTAGAGCCAACGGCGGCCGGCGACGGTGATGCCGATCGGCACACCGAGCCATCCAGCGACCCCGAGCCGCTGCGCGGTGCTCTTCGCGCCCTTGGTCGAGAGCGCGGCCAAGTCGCGGCCGCGGCCCATGTGTCCGGCCGCGTGGTCCACGCGCGAACGGCGCCGGCGGCGCTTGGCGATCGCGACCATGATCAGGATCGCCAGGGCAACGACGATAGCCGCGGCGACGATGATGATCCACGTGGCCGATGGCGGCCACACGTAGGCGCCTTTCAACGTGCCGAAGAACACCGTGAACGGGTTCAGCGGCAGGCCGGGGTTCACCCCGTCGAGCTTGGAGCCGAGGGTAACGGCGACCCAGAGGCCGCCGACGAGGACGACGACGATTCCGATGAACACCCAGACCAGGGCACCGTCACCTGCGGCGGAGGGCTCCTTGATGCGGTTCGTGGGGCTCATGCCGAAACCTCGGCGCGGCCGACCGTTCCTGTGCGGGAGACGGCGTGCCACAGCTTGTTCGTGTCATTGATGTGCAGCTCGGCGTCCGTGAGTTCCACGGTGAACGGGATCCCGGGGCGACCGCCGACCTTGATCAGGAACTTGCCGCGGCCCGGAGGATCGGCCTCCTGGCCGGTGATCGGGTCCCACGCGGGCGGGTCCTGCCACCCCTGCAGCATCTCTTGCTCGGCGCGGGACATGCTGATGGCGCTGTTCAGCAACGGCATCTCCTTGGAGGGAAGACCGCCGCAGATGACCATTCCGGAGCGCTCGACGAAGCCGGCCGCTTTCATCCGGTCCTCTTCGGTTGGGAGCGACATGAGGTCGCTCATCGTATGGGAGATCATCGCCATGCCAACGCCGCGCTGTCGGTTCAGGCGAGTGAGCGCGTCTACCCGGTCGACCATTCCGCGGCCCGCGCGGAGCGCCCGCCACAGTTCGTCGAGGATCACGAAGTAGTGGCGGCGAGGGTCCAATCCAGCATCCGCCAGTGCGTTCGACACGTTGACCGTGCCGAACCCAGCCGACCAGCACGCGAGCAGCACGGCGGCCTGTAGGTCCGTCTCGGAGTCGTCGATGGTGGAGACGTCATAGACGACGGGTCGGTCGCGCCGCATCGGCGTGGAGGTCTGCTTGGAGAACAGCTCGCCCAACCGGCCTCCGGTGGTGAGGCCGATGAGGGATGCTTCCAGGTTCTCGGTGATCGCGTCGTACCGGGCGCGGTCGCCGCGATCCAGCGCGACGGCGCGCAGCTCCGGTGGCGCCTGACGGATCAGATCGAGGAGATCCTTCAGTACCGGCACACCCTCATGCTGCTCGTCGAGCAGCTTCAACGCCCGATCGACGATCGTCTCTTCCCGATCGGTCGGAGGCGATTTCCGCATGATCGTCAGCAGCGCTGACACCATCGTGAGGCGGCGGCCGTGCGCATCCTGCAGCACTTCCGCGGCCAGTTCGTCGTCGCGCTTAGCCCGCTCGGCGCGGGTCGTGACGGAGCCGACAAGGGCGGCGATCCGCTCGCGGATCAGCTGCGCCCGGTCGGGATCCTCCGGCACCTCGAGCGAGCGCAGCTGCGCGAGCTCGGCTTCTTCCGCCGCGGCTGCCTCCCGTTCGGCCTGGGCGGCGTCGCGGAGCAGCTGTGCCGCCTCCTTCGCCTCGCCCGGGTCGAGGATGTTCAAGAAGCCTCGGCCGCGGCCGAGGCGGATTACCTGGCCGCCGAGGGCTTCGATCAGATCTACGTAGTCCGGCTTCAAGTCGCCCAGTACAAGCGGCTGGACGCCGTATCCGGCGAGGCCGGTCGCCATCCGGCGAACGATGGTCGACTTCCCCAAGCCCGGCTTGCCGAGCACGAACGCTGACGGGTTCGAAATCAGGTTTGCGCGCTGAAACCACGAAATCGGGTCGCAGCAGACCGTGCCGCGATTGACCAGGTGCCGGCCGAGCGGCACACCGATCATCGGCGCACCGGTACCGACACCGAACGGCCAGAGCCCGCACACCTGAACGGTGGTGCCGCGCCACTCGGGGGCGGCGGAGAGCACCATCGTCTCGCCGCGGCCGCGTCCTGGGTAGCCGCGTGCCGGCACGCGCCGCGGCGTCGCCGGCGAGGGTGCTGCAGCTTGCGCAGCGGCCTGCTCGATGCGGTTGCTCGAGCGGGAGAGCTTCTTGTACCAGCTGGCCATCAGAGTGCCCCTCTCAGCTCGGCCGGCAGCTTCAAGTGCTTGGGAACAACGATCCCCAGCGGGAGGGCCGCAGCAAACGCGGAGTCCTGAGCGCCGGTCACAACTCGCAGACGAAGGCGGGCCGTTGCTGACAGGTTCTCAATCGCCGCTTTCGCGTCAGCAGCTCGGGTCGGGTCGGTCACCGTGGCGGTGACGACCATGCCGAAGTTCACCAGGCCAGCGCCGTTCGCTTCCTCTTCCGCGGTGGCCATCGCGGCGCGGGTTCCCACCACGTCGCGGGCGGTGGGCCGGTCGCTGGAGGTCATGTTGAAGCTGGCCGCTCGAAGGTCTGACTGGACGATCGCCGCAGCTCTGGCGACGTCGATCGGGCGGTACAGCCAGGTCACCCGCTTGCGCGCGATATCCCGGTGCGGGGCCAGGAATCGGGTGAGGATGTTGGCCTGCACGATGCCGCGCGGAGCCTCCGTCATCTGCCACGTCACCGACAGGGCAGAGTCGTGCCGGTAGCTGTCCCAGTTCGCCTGAGCTCCAGAAGGGCCGACGTCGGACCAGCGCAGTTCGAACGGTTCGCCCGACTGATGCGCATCATCGATCAGCTCGGCAATCTCGGGGTCGTAGGCGATCCGGATGACCTCGCACAACTGCTGCGCGCCCAGAGGGCGGGCCGCGCCAGCACCGGTCGCTGAGAGCGCCTGAGTCAGACCGGGCAGGCGTGCCGCGAGTTCACGGCCCATCTCGTCAGCGTCGCGACGTCGACCATTCGTGCGGGTCGCCGCAGCGAACGTGATCGACACGTACGCCCGGACCGTGGCAGATCCGGACGGGTAGCTGGCGACGACCTCGCGGAGCATCGCCTGAGCGAACGCGGGTGCCTCCGGGTCGATGTTCAGATTGACCTCACCACGCAGACGCCGCCCGGTGTCGGGGGCGGTCTCGATGGTGACAGCTGCGGCGACGATGCCGGCCTCGTCGCCCAGGTTCGCCAGCCAGTGACCCCAGTCGGCAACCCAGCTGTCGATCTGTTCCTGATCGACCAGTGCGGCACCATCGGGTTCCGTGCCGATCACGACGGTGTAGTCACCGGCAGAGGGCACGTAGATCATCGCGAACGGTCGCCCGTAGGAGTCGGTGTACTCGCTGAGCCGGGACTGCGCCGCAAGGCCCGGCAGCTGAGCGGTGCCCCAGTCGGTCCGCCCGAGAGGGCCCGAACGGTACAGGTTGGAGCCGGACGAGCGGGCGCGCGTCCAGTTCAGGCGGTTCGTAGTGCGCGTGAGCGCGCTCTGACCGTGCTTGTCCTTCACCGCGACGGTGAGCAGGAAACCGGCCATGATTGCGAACACGATCACACCGTTGATGAGGCCGCCGAACATGACGGTGATGACCGTCGCGACCAGGCCCGCCAGGAGCACGATCGTTCCCACCATCCCCAGCCCCAGGAGGCCGGGTGTCGTCGGTCGACGCCAGTTCCCGTACGTTCGGACCTGAGCTTGCGTGTTCGCCATGCTGACTCCTAGTTACTTCCCGATGCGCCGTCACCGGCTGCATCTGCCGCAGCGGCGCGCACTGCGTCGGCTGCCTTCGCTCCTGCTTCAAGGCCCTTCTGGGCTGCCATCACGCCGACACTGGCGGGGCCAGCTGCCGCGGCTCCCCCCGCTGCGGCTCCGCCGCCAGCGCCCGCCGCTTTCCCGGCAGTCGCCGCCGTCCCGGTGTTTCCGCCCGTCGGCGCGGGTGCAGGCTTGGTAGCCGGACTGTGGGTCGCGCCGGTCGCTTTTGGATCGCCGGTGGCTTTCGGATTGCTGGGAGAACCGCCGCCTGAACCGCCGCCCGTGTTGGCTTTGCGAATCGCGCCGGTCGCCAGTTCCGCGGCGCCAGCGCCAGCGCCGGCGGCAAGGGCCAAGCCCGCTCCGCCGCCGCCACCAACCTGGGACACCATTGGCGCTACGAAACGCATTAGTGCTGGCAGTGCCACGAGCGCCATCGCCATGAGTGCGAGGCCGGTGAGGATTTTGATCAGACCGCTCCCGTCATCCTTGAACAGGTCGGCGCCGGTCAGCTTGAATGCGGCCGCGTAGACGATCGCAGCGGCCGGCTTGTAGAGAATGAACGCGATCAGCCAGCCGGTGCACTTCTTGAACCAGGCTCGCCCGGTCTCCGTGTTCGTAAACGCTGCGGAGATGGGGAAGATACCGGCGAGCAGCACGAGCATGCCACCGCGAATCACCATCAGAATCACCTGAATGTAGGTGAAGAACGTCGCAATGATGCCGACGATGAGCAAGGCGATAAGGCCGATGGCGCTGGTTGAGCTGATGCCGATCATTGCGGTGATGTTCTGGCCGAAGTCCTTGCCAGTCGCGCCGTCAAGAATCCATTTCGAGAAGCCGTCGGCCGCCGCGACGGCGAGGCCGATACCGGTCAGACCGGCAGCTGACACAACGACCAGAGTGAAGAGCGACTGCAGCAGGTCCTTGCCTGCCTGTGCTCGCTGCGTCCAGGCCATTCGAGCACCGGCGATGATCACCGACAGCACGGCCAGGCCGCCGGTGTACCACCAGAGCGAGTCTTGGATGTAGCCGACTGCATCCGATGCGTTCGAAGATCCCATGCCCGGCAGGAGCGCCGCGACGATGGCCGAGGCTCCGGAGATGAGGATCACCGCGGCGATGACCACGCCGAGGCGACCGAGATGCCGCTCACCGTCGCCACGGCGACGGTTGACCGCCAGGAGCGCCCCGCCAGCGATCAGCGAGAGTACGCAGATAGCGAGGGAGATCCACACGGACCACTGAAGGATCGTAAGAAAGCCCGATGCGCCCTGAGCGCCCTCGGCTGAGTAGTTAGTGGCGGTCGAGCCGCCACCGGTGAGGTTCGGCGTAGGAACCAGGACCCACACCGAACCGAGGGCAGAAAATGCCTTGCCAACGCCCTCCACGACGTTGTTCACCAGTTGCTGCAGGCTGTCGTTGGTCGCCTTAGAGACGATCGCCCCTCCCGCGCAGACGATGTCAAGCGGTGCGCATCCGGCCATGACTACGCTCCAGACCAGGGCGTATATCCGCCGAGGCTCTGCAAGGCCGCGGGCGGGATCGGCAGGTTACCGCTGTCGTCAGCGATGAATTTCCAATCACCTTCGACCCAGGTCAGCTTCAGCACGAGGCTCACTAGCTGGCCCGTCGAGTAATTGAGCGCCAGATCGATTGTTGCGTTCTTTCCGTCGTACGAGTCGACCTTGAATCCCGCAATCTGGGCCCGATACCCCGTCGAATCGGAACTCTCGCTGCTCCGCGCCTTCGCCGCGTCACGACCAGGGCCCGGCGCAATGAGACTCGGCAGTTTGGCGCGAGTAGTCGCGTCACTTCCGAGAGCGATGAAGTTAGCCGAGGCATAGAGCGCTCCGGTTGCCGTATGTGCATAGCAGCTGCGGAAGCCGTCTGTGTCGATCTTGCCCGGGCCGGCGCCCTTACGGTCGGTCGGAGCCGCGATTGTCCCGACAAGCTGCCAATCCGACTTGGGGGCGTCGTCGAGCGACGACGTGGCCTCATAGCCCTTCAACCCGCAAACGCTCGGGTCGGCATCGGTGGCGGTGGAATGAGTGGCCGTGCTCGAGGGCGTTGGTCCGGTGGTCGGCTTCGCCTGCCCGCCGATCACCGTTCCCACGACTAGGACGACCGCGCACAACAGCACGACCCCGACGATGACCGCGGCGACGATGAATCGCCGAGTGGTGAAGGGGTTCGACTCGGATGGCTGGTTGTCGGACATGCGTCTGTTCCCTTCGGTCAGCTGACGAGGAAGCCGACGAGGCTGGCAGCGCCGGCGATGACGATCACGCCGGCCATTGCCATGCCGAGCGCGCCGAGGTGTGCTCCACCCTCTCCGCGGCGGCTCTCGATCGCGAGCTTCGCGCCGATGATCATCAGGCCGATGATTACGACGCCGAGGGCGAGCCACTTCACCCAGCCCATGACGGCGATGAACTTCTCGGATCCGGGAGGGGCTGAGCCGTTCCCGGGGTCGGGGACGTCCAGGGGAACGAAGGAGTTCACGGTGTCGAGAACGGTGTGGAGCGTGTGCATTGTGCTTCCTTTCGGTCAGGCCGGTTAGGCGCTGGTCGTGTTGGTCAGTGCGCTCACCGCGGTGATGAGCGCCCGAACGTCCTTGGGTGCGTGCTCGAGGTTGGGCGTCTCTCCGAGCCGCCATGCCTCTATCCACGGGATGTGCCAGGTGTGCGGTACTCCCCCGGAGACGAGGTGTGCGAGCTCCCTCAGGGGCTTGGGCAGTTTGCCGGGCGCGTCAGCGATGATCACGAGGCCGAGGAGGTTTACCGAGGGCAGCACACCGGATGCCCACTCGATCGCGGCGCGCTGCGCGGCCGCGAGGCCCGAGGCATTCGACCGGGCTACAAGGACGACGTTCGTCGTCGCACCGTCGTAGCCGATCGGCCAGGCATGGCCGGCGGTGCGAGATCCCGCGACCAGGTTGGCCAGCGTGGACTCCCCCGCGCCGCCATGGACGCCGAGCCACCACAGCGGTGCGGGACGGTTGACGTCTCGCCGCGGAAGCCGATCAGCGTGATCAGGCGCGGGAACGCCCGGCTGAGGAGCGGCCGGGCGTGGGAGTTCGCGGCGAGCTCGGGGCGGCGGTGCCTCCTGAGGCACCGCCGGTCCGGCAAGCCACGGATGTTGAGAGTCCGTCACCGAAGATCCCCCTTCTCGGAGTCGACTATCTTGTCTACCGCCAAGTATCACCCGAACGGGGGACGACTATCGACATACTGTCAACATGGTTACTTCGACCCCCGGAAGGAAGCTTACCCCGAATGAATGCAAATAGACCCAAACAATGGCAAACAGTGCCATTTCACTTAAACACTGGCATCATTGCACAGCATGGAATGGTTTTCGGTTGACATGGGGGCGCTCGACGATCTTTTCGAGGGTCTCCCGACGACTCTCAGCGTGAGCGAAGCCGCGAAAGTGTTCAACGTGAGCGAGCACATCATCCGTGCAGCAATCGGCTCAGCCGACCCCGAAGAAAAGCTCCCAGCCCTGAACTTGGGACGCGGATACACAATCCTCACCGCGGACTTCAAGAAGTGGGCGCTACGGCGCTACACCGGCCACAGCGACGACTAGGAAGGCGGCCACATGGCTCAGCAGGAATCCTCGCACCCCACCATTCGGGCGATCGTGAACCCGGACGCGACCGGGCTACTGGTGATCGAGGGGACTCACCACGAGGTCGCCGGCAACAACGACACTCACGTCCGCGAACAGATCCTCACCCAGGTCACCGGCCGAGCCCGCATGTACGGCCGGCCGGTGATGCTCATTACGCAGGACGCGATGGGCCAAGGGCAGCTGATTGTGTCTCCGGACGGCAGTGTGGAGGCCGTCGGAGAATTCATCCCTGCTGAGCCAGCAGCGGCCGCAGAAGACACCGTGCAGCGGGTGGAGGTGCCGCCGGCGTACGACGTCGAGCGCATTCCTCCGCCCCCTGCCGCGGTCGCTGCGCCGCAAGCTGCAGCGGAGCAGGCCACCGTGCCGCCGCAGGCGACGATCAGCGAGCGGCGCGCGGCCCGCGCATCCTTCCTCGAGAAGGAGGCACCCGAGCAGCCCGCCACGCAGGGATGGCGTGGCGTTCTCGCCCGCGTCGGCGTCCAGGTCGCGCCGTCCGAGTCGGAACTGGCCGAACGCCGCGACGTGCACGCCGTGAGCCAACATTGGCCCGGCCCGCGCACGATCGCGATCGTCAACGGCAAAGGCGGGGCGAACAAGACCCCGACAACGGCGCTCCTGTCCGCGGTGTTCGCCCGCTACGGCGGCTCGGGCGTGCTCGCCTGGGACAACAACGAGACGCGCGGCACGCTGGGCTGGCGCACCGAGCAAGGCCCGCATGAGGCCACCGTGCACAACCTTCTCCCGCAGACCGAGCGGCTGCTCTCCCCCGCCGCACAGTCATCGGACCTGGCACATTTCGTGCACCACCAGACCGGCGACAAGTACGACGTGCTGCGCTCCAACCCGCAGGCGCTCTCCGCTGACCAGCGGATCAGCCGCGTCGAATTCGACGCGCTCCACCAGGTCGCCAGCAAATACTTCCGGCTGATCTTCATCGACTCCGGCAACGACGAATCCGCCGAGCGGTGGCAGCAGATGATCGACCGCAGCGACCAGCTCGTCATCGCCACCACGGCGCTGGGAGAGCACGCGGAAGCCGGCGCGCTCCTGCTCGACGGACTGGCACAGCGGGACGAACGCTCCGCAGCCTTGGCCGACAACGCCGTTGTCATCGTCTCCCAGTCGGAGAAGAGCGCTGACAAGGGCGACGCCCAGCAGATCGCGAACGGCTTCGCGGCGATCGCGCGCCGAGTGGTCACCATCCCGTTCGATGAGGCCCTGCACAGCGGCAAGATCCGCTACGACGCCCTCAATCCGATCACGCGCCGCGCATGGCTCGCCGCGGCGGCCGCAGTAGCGGAGGGCCTGTGAGGCGCGCCGCCGGCGTCGCCGGCGTCGCCCTCGCGGCTCTCCTCCTGACCGGGTGCGCACCGCAACTGTCGCCGGTCTCAACGCCGGTCGCAACCTTTCCCGATGGCACAACCAAGACCCCGCGCTCGACGCCCACCGATGGGCTCAATGACGGGCCGAAGGCCCCGACTCCCGCTGCAGCCGACTCCAGCAGCCAGGCGGCGGCCGTGAAGCTTGCGGAGAAGTTCATGACGACCTTCGCGCGGCCGCAGCTGGACGCGACGACATGGATTAACGCCCTGTACCCGATGCTGACCCAACAGGGCGCAGCCGCGTACGAGGGCACCGATCCATCGAACGTCCCGGTCCACCGCGTCACGGGCAGCGGGACGGTCGTCGACGGGGCCACCGACTACGCGCTGGTCGTGACCGTCCCAACCGATATCGGAACCTACGCCGTCTCGCTCACCCGGAAGGCACCGACCGACCCCTGGCTCGTCGACCGAATCACCCCACCGGGGAGGTAGACACATGCAGCAAGGCGGCAAGGGGGTGCTCGCGTTACTGCTCGTCCCCGTCCTATTCGTCGGACTCCTGTTCGGCTTCATCCTGCTCCTCGGCGGCAGCAACGCCGCCGCAGCCGCGTGCGGGCCCGCCGGTGCCGGCGTCAAGGTCGACGAGAACACGGTTCCGTCCGCCGCAGTCGCCGGCTACGGCCACGATCAGCTCGTGAACGCCGCCTACATCATGAACGCCGCCGAAGCCCTCGGGCTCAGTGCCCAAGCCCAGCAGATCGGCGTCATGACCGCGATGGGCGAATCCGGCCTCCGGGTGCTCAACTACGGAGACCAGGCCGGACCCGACTCGCGCGGTCTGTTCCAGCAGCGCGACAGCTGGGGCAGCCTCGCGGACCGGATGGACCCCTTCAAGTCCGCGACGCTCTTCTTCGAGCGCTTGAAGAGCGTCCCCAACTGGGAGACGCTCGAGCCCACCATCGCCGCTCACAAGGTGCAGGTCAACGCCGACCCGTACTACTACGCCAAATACTGGGACGCCGCCGGACAGGTCACCGCCGCACTCAGCGGCGTCACCGCCGCCCCGGCCACCGGATGCGGCAGCGGCGCCCTCGGAATGCCGCTGGATATGCCGTTCAACATGACCGACAAGTTCGGCCCGCGAACCTCGCCCACCGAAGGGGCAAGCAGCTACCACCCAGCCGATGACCTGCAGAACTGGCCGAACCCGTGCGGCAAACCCATCTACGCCATCCAGCCCGGCACCGTCGTTCTCTCCGACCGCCTCTACCTTTCGATCAAGAGCCCTGACGGCTACACAATCTCCTACCTGCACAGCCACCAGTCCGACCGACTCGTGAAGGTCGGAGACACCGTGCAAACCGGCGAGAAGATCTCCCTCGTGGGCGATGAAGCACCCGCCACCGGCTGCCACCTCGACCTCCGCATCAACGTCCTAGGCAACATCAACCCGCAAGTCGCCACACTCCCCCTCGACCCGGCCGTCCCCGGCTGGGTCGACCCCGAGAAGTTCTACGAGCTCTACGGCATGACCCTCTGCAACGACACCTGCCACAGAAACTACTGATGCCGACCTTCATCCCCGCCCAACCCCGTCTGAGCGCGATCGTGCGCGCCGACGCATCCGGCGAACTCACGATCAGCGGAACCTCCCGCGCCCTGATCGCAACCGACACCGCCCGCATACGGGCCGGCATCATCGCCCGCTGCGCAGCGATCGGCCGCCAGGTGGGCCGCCCCGTGAGGCTGACTGTCGCCGACGTCGACGGCACCTACCAGCTCGGCATCCACCCCGACGCCTTCGTGCAGATCCTCAACCCGGACGGCACAGTCGACGACGCTCCCGAGAGCGCACAGCGCATCATCGGAGACTCCCCCTGCCGGCACTGCAGCACGCCGCAGTCCCTCCGCAACAACTACTGCACCCTCTGCGGCGTCAAGTCTCCACACGACGTCGAAGCAGGCCCTGCATCGCTGCGGGAGCGCGACTACCAATGACCCGACATGTCAACTTCGGATCGCGCCGTACCGGCGCGCCTCACTGTTTCAGTTACAGAAACTGGATTGAATCGGCACATGAACAAGCGCACTGCTACCGGCGGTCGTCCAAGCAAGGGACAGCGCAAGGCTCTTATGTCCCGAGTTGCAGTCCCCGTCGGCGAAAAGATCGAAGAGCAGGCCGCCGCGGCCGGCTATCAGTACGTCGGAGATTACATCGCGTCGATCCTTGCCCGCGAAGCGGGCATGCCGGAGCTGGCGCCTGTTCAAGCCGATCGAACGCGACTGGAGCTGCCTATCCCAGCCGCTTAAATCAAATGGCCCGCCACCTAGGTGACGGGCCGAAGCTTGATGCCGCTCATCTGACTAGTTTGGCGACCGGGACGATGAGGGGCTGTTTGAAAGATCCGGGACAAGCCCGGGGCTTTGTTTTACCTAGAACCGGCAAGAACTAGGAGTGACGACATGGTAACCCCTCATGCCTCGACGGCGACACATTGTGGTGTCACTTCGGCGTGTCGGCACCTGTCGCTCGCGCCCCTTTCCGGGCTCTCGTCCACGGTCGCACCCAGACTCCCTCTGTCATCCCGCAGAGGTTCACGGCCGCGCAACCAGCGCGCCTACCTCCTCAGGAGCCGCCCATAGCAACCGGTTAAACAAAGGTGGCCCGCCATCGAGATGGCGGGCCAAAGCCGATGCCTTTGCGTCTGAGAACTTTGGCCAGGGACCAGACGCAAGGTGATGTTCAGAAGACCCGGAAGGACCGGGGCATTTGTTACGCCCAGATCCAGGACCTGGAGGTGAGACCATGATAGGCACAAATAGTCCCAAATACGACGATTTGGCCGGCTTCAACGTGCGCCAGTCTGCTGGCGATATCGATGCAGCTTGGGAGCTGACCCGCCGAATCAGCCCCCGCGATCGCGTGCGCGTCATGAAGCGAGACGCCTACGGCCGCCTCGACGAGAACAGCTATCCCAGCTTCCACCGCGTCGCTCCGAAGGCACCCACAACGCCGTGGTGCATCCGTCTGGCCGACGATGCGGGCCTGTTCCGGCTGCTCTGCTTCGACTTCGACGGCAAGGACAAGCACGGCGTCGACGCCGAGCTCATGGAGCGTGCCGTCGACGAAGCCGACGCCCTCGCCGCCATCCTCGACGAGCTCTCCATTGCCTACGTGCTCTGCCAGTCCTCCGGCACAGGAGGCCGCCACATCTGGATCGCCGTACCGGGCGGAGCCCCGGCCGACGTCGTGGCGTCACTCGCCCGCGCCGCCCGCGCGAACTATCGCACCCTCGACCACGGCATGCTCCTGAACGTGCGGGAGGGCGCCGCGCGGCCGCCGCTTTCACCCCACCGCGACGGATCCAGCTCCACCATCATTCGCGGCACCCTCGACGTGCTCACGGCCAGCAGGATCGTTCCTGACGAACTGATCGACCTCGCACGGGTGCTCGACGAGCGGAAACCCGCTCTGAGAGCCGCTGAGAGCGCCCCATCCGGCCCCGTCGACCGCTCGCACCGCTCCCACCGACGGCTCACCGCAGCCGGCGCCGCCCACATGGCCACGATCGACGGCGGCAGCAACCCGTCCTGGACCGGCTTCATGTGCCTACTGGCGGCCGCAAACGCTGGCTGGTCCCTGGCAGACGTCGAGCACGCCGCCAGGACCGCCCCCGGGATGGAGCACTACCGCACCAAGAACACCGGCCGCGGCACCCGCCGCCGCCGCTCCCCCGCTGAGGCGCGTGAACGACTCGAACGGCAGTGGGCCAAGGCTCAGCAGTACGCGGCCGTACAACGGCCGCTCCCGGCCGCACGAGAGCCGCGCGACCTGACAGAGCTCGACGCCATCGTGCGCGACGTTGACGACCTCCTGACGCGATTCCGCGTCGCTCCCGGGCGCTGGGGACGGACAGAAGCCGCGCTCTCTGAGCGCTCCACCCTGACCGCCCTGGCCTACCTCACCCTGCAGACCGGGAAACGGGTCGTAGCGGCCTCCATCCGTGACCTCGCCCTGATGGTCGGGCTCGGCCGCACCACGGCCGCAGACGCCCTCCAGCGGCTCGCACGCGACGGATACGTGCAGAAGGTCACCACCACCGACGGCGGCAACGCCGCCGAATGGCGCTTGACCCTCACACTTTCCACAACTTCCGGGACAGTCCGGTCACAACCTCTAGATAACCCCCGCCCCCCGGCCGATCTCTTCAACGCTCGCGCCGTCCAAGTAGCCCAGCTCGAGGACGAACTGACCGACAGCCGACACGACCTCTTCACCCGCGCCGGCCTCGGTCATCTCGCCGGAAAGCTCTACGCCGCCCTCCGGCAACACCCAGCACTCACCGTTGAGACCGCCTCGCGCATCCTCGGTACCAGCATCCGCCACACCACGAGGATCCTCAGCCGTCTCCGCCGGCATCGGCTCATCGTCAAACACCGCGAAGGATGGGCGAGAGCCAAGCGAGATCTCCGTGACCACGCAGCAAGGATCCTCGGCGTCGCCGGAACCCTTCTCAATCGAGCCGAACGATATCGAGCCGAACGCGAAGTGTGGACCTGGTGGCAAGCCGAGCTCACCACTATGAACGCCTCCCCCAGGACGCGCCCACGACGTCGCGATGCGTCGAGCCGGCCACTATTCGAGGCCGACCGCCCCGGGGAACGAATCTGGCCCCGCTACCCACGATCCGCCGACCGTCGAGCCGACCATCAAGGCGCCCGACAGCTGGTCGCGGCCGGCGCGCTTAGCCCCGAAAGCCGCTGGCAATACCTCGGAGACGCCGCCTAGCGGATCGGACGTTGTACCTGGGCGATAACTTGATCGACATGGACACCTCCGCGTGGATCAATCTCGGTATTTTGCTCGTCACTGCTATCGGAGCGGCCGCAGCGTGGCGCGCCGCCGGAACTGCGCGCAAAGAACGCCTCGCATCCGAAGCGGCCAAGGAAAAGTCCGAGGCTGCGCGGGACGAGGCGACTCGCCTAGCGCGCGAGGCAAACGAAATCAGGAAGCGCCAAGCCGCTGCGCAAGAGAAGCTGGCTGCGGCTGCCGCACCTGAACCGTGGACCCGGATTGACGAGGATTTCGGCAACTCGACGACTATCGAACTACGACACAACGGGGAAACCACGTTCGAGGACGTATCCATCGGAATCCTGCCCAGCGACGGTGAGTTGGAAGTCGAGACTGTGCCGGATGGTCAACTCGCTGACGGTCCGGGGCTGCGCATCCATCCCGGTCAGTCGATCATCCTGCGGTACGCGCCGAGCTACGACGGGGCAAACCGTCATGACGTGCAGCTCCGATGGAAGGTCGCGGGTTCAGAAGAGCGCGGGCGTCGCGATTACACGGTCTCCTAGCGCGACCCCGAAACACGAGCTCGAGAGCGCTGATCGGAGCCGCTACGCGGCACTGTTCTTGATGCGCTTTTTTCGTCTGTCTGGCCGGTCATCGTAGTTCGCTCCGCGCCTGCGTTCCGGGCTTTCGCGGCATATCCTCGCTGCGTTCCGGTATTCCACGACCCGGCACTGCGGCGCTCCCGCTCTCTATTGATTTCTCTCGCCAGACAGGCAAAAAAATCAGTTGATCGGGAGAGAGAACCGTGAACACCACTACCGCAAGCCAGGGAACCGTCGAGCACATCGACCCCAACGCGATCATCATCGAAGCCAACGTGCGCCCCAGCGCCCCGCTGACCAAGGAGTTCGTGGCTAGCATCCGCGAGAACGGCGTTCTGACGCCGGTTCTGGCCAGGCGCGACGCCCAGGGCAACATCCTGGTCCGGGCAGGCCAGCGACGCACCCTCGCAGCGCGTGAGGCCGGACTGAGCAGCATCCCCGCCTACATCGTGGAGGCGGACGAGGCCACCGTGGGGCGCATCGTGCAGCAGATGGTCGAGAACGACCAGCGCGAAGCCCTCACAGACGGCGACCGGGCTGCAGCGTTCCAGCAGCTCGCCTTCGAAGGGCTCAGCGTCACGGCGATCGCCAAGCGCACCGGGACCAAGCAGGCCGTGGTGAAGAACGGGCTGGCCGTCGCAGAGAACGCCGTCGCCGCATCCGCGATCCAGGAACACCAGCTGACCCTCGACCAAGCCGCAACCCTGATCGAGTTTGAGGACGACGAGGCCACTTGCGCCGAGCTGATCAAGATCGCAATCGACGACCCCGGCCAGTTCGCCCACGCGGCCCAGCGTGCTCGCGACGACCGCGCCCGGGCACACGTCAAGGCGCAGGCCGAGGACGAGCTGCGCGGCCGCGGCTACGAAATCCTCGACCACGACCGCGGCTACTACGACACCGACTACATCAACATCCGCGAGCTGACCACCGCCGAAGGCGAGCGAGTTACCCCGGAGCACATCGAGAACGCCGAAGGCCGTGCTGTGTTCGTCCGCGTCTACTTCGACGGCGAGCCGAACGTCAGCTACTTCCTCAGCGACCCGAAGGCCGCAGGCTTCAATAAGGCTAGCATCCAGGGCTCCACCAGCGGCCCAATGACCGATGAGCAGAAAGCCGAGCGGCGTACGCTGATCGCCAACAACAAGGCGTGGGCGTCGGCCGAGACAGTGCGCCGCGAATGGCTCACGGAGTTCCTGACCCGCAAGACGCTGCCGAAGGACGCCGCGAAGGTGATCGCCCAGGGCCTCACCACCCACCGCCGCGACGTGGGGGCCGCTGCCGCATCCGGAAACAAGCTGGCCCACCAGCTGCTCGGCATCGAGCGCGGAGGCTACTACGACGACAAGCTCGCCGCCCACGTCGAGCAGTCCCCCACCAAGGCACAGCACGTCAGCCTCGCTGTGGTGCTCGGCGGTATCGAGTCCGCCACCAGCAAGAGCACCTGGCGCTACCCCGAGGCGACCAAAGCCGCCTACCTCGCCCAGCTCGCCGCCTGGGGATACGCTCTCTCGGAAGTCGAGCAGATCGTCATCGACCACGCAGGGACGAATAACGCGCCCCTCGCTGACAGCGAGGACGACACTGACCTCGACGGCTAGTGAGTGAACGAGCGGCGGGTGTCCCCCACACCCCCCGCCCACACGCCCCCGGGCGCTCCCCCAGCTGCGGCCCGGGGCCACTCCCTCCCGGCCCGGCACGGAGGCCG
>ERZ778026.1122-NODE-1122-length-36072-cov-95.001694_pt1 | contig 36072 bp, 38 predicted proteins | sample MGYA00375756_ERZ778026 | MGnify/ENA primary metagenome ERZ778026 (study PRJEB29350, sample SAMN05389820) | bioreactor metagenome | isolation source: Ammonium sulfate bioreactor | place: South Africa: University of Cape Town | collected 2014-02-18 ... | reverse complement strand
CTGAAAAAAAATTATATATTTTAATCAAGATTTTATTAATATTGTTTTTCTCATGAGCTTGAGTTTCTTGAGTTTCTTGAGCTTCTTGAGCAAGAAAGTCAAGCGCTATGGACACATATTGAGGCCTGTGCAGGCCAAGAAAGACAAAAAAAAAGTTCGACTAGGGGAGTTAATTATGACTATTTTTGCCGTTGCCAAATGAGTTAGAAAGGTTTCTCCTATAATTAATATTTTTGAATGAGACAGTAAAAACAAAAAACTTATAAGATGTCCTTTATTTCAATTAAATTCTTTTTTGTCGATGTACAACAAAACATTGAGAGTTTCTCCTACATGCATGTTTAAAAGAATCTCATTCGTTACTTCTTCTGTTGAAAATAGGCAACATTTTATTCGAAGTCTTCTGACTTTATGATTGTATTTTGATTTTTCAAACTTCAAGATAAAAATGAAATATTATCATCATTCAACGATTGAAAAGAAACCTACTACTGTCAATCATATAAAAGTACGAAGTTCCAGAAATTTGATTGGCGTCGACAAAACTGAAGTGGAGCGTTGTAAACCGGCTCCGGTAAGTACAACAAGAAGGTATATTTTGCAACTATTTTAACTGATATTTTTAGTTACAGTCAACAAATAATGATAAACTAAATCATAAAATAGAAGCATCTCTTCAGCAACAATCATCAGTTCGATTATGCAAATCTTTACTCAAACCATCCACCACAAATCAAATTCAAGTAAATCTTATCATTTGCTGTGAATAATTTGGTTGAATATAGGTTTTACGAAAGAAAATAACCGAAAATAAAAATGGAGAAACAGAGCATAATCTCAATGACCCTGTAGTAAAATTTATTAAATAAAAATATTTGCTGTATTTCTAATTTATTCATATAATCGAAAGAAAGCTAATGCGCGAAATATTCAAATGGATTCGGTTGCTCAACAAACCAATAAATACAAATGGAAATGTTTGAGAAGGTAGTAGTCTCCACGCACTCATTCAGATTAAGAGCACATTTATCTAAATCAATAATTATAGAGCTAGTGGCTACAATTCTTGTTCATGTATAATTGCATCGATATTTACTGGTCTTCTCTTAGCCTTTGGTATAGCTGCAGCTATTATAGCATTATCAACTATAACAACAGAGACGACAACCAATCCTACAACAATAACAGCTACAACTGCAACAACGACAACGACAACAACAACGACAACGACAGCTACGACGACAACAACGACAACGGCAACAACAACAACAGCTACGACGACGACAACAACTACTTGTATGTTCTACTATCCTATGTTTCATTTACATGAATATACACTTTTATTCTCATTTTAGCGGTAACATTATCTATAGGTACAAGTGATACTCTGCAAGGTCTTTGGAATACTGTTGCTGGGGGTAATGGTAGCATCGCAACACCTGGTAGTAATGTAGGAAATTATGTTACGGGTGAAGGACCGCCAAATGCGTTTGATGGAAATTGTAATAGCAAATATTTGAGCTTCGGTCCATGCTATGGCAATGGTCCCATGTCATGCGAATGCGGTACGAATACTGGCTTTCATGTAACGCTGTTTAATGGTGCTGTATCAATAAAAAGTTTACGTTTTTGCGCTGCAAATGACTACTCTACACGTGATCCAATAACGATGACATTGGAAGGCAGTAATCAAACTGGTTCAGCACTGTTCCATGGTTCAAGTTGGACTTTGATTTATAATGGTTCGTGTGGACTTGATACTGATCCAGGACGTTCTCAATATGGTCAATTCGTAAGATTTTCATACAATACAATATCTTATACAAGTTATCGAATTCTTCTTACTTCGAAACGCGGAGTTGATTGCTGCCTTCAATATGGAGAAGTGACACTTTTCGCGTCTTAATTTGAAAGAAAGACAAAAACAATTGTTCTTTTATTGCATTATAAACTAAGACACATTAATATTACATTCTACTTTTATTAAACATTGACAGATAAACAAAAAGAAATATGAGTTATTATTATTTTTATTTCTGTTTTCCAATATTCGAAATCCTTATAATATCTTAATCAAATCATAAGTGAAGCCTTGTCTTCTTTTTTCCAAACATTCAATTCAACAAGTAACGTTCGTCGTACCGACTCACTTGACCCTCGACTGTAGATGTTCGAAGTACTTTGTGTGTCTAATTGGTAGCAATGTATATTATCATTTTTTGCTTATGTGATAGTATTTGAAAACGTGCACTCAGTAGTTTTTTCATTAATTAAGTAATTAAAAAATGAACTGTGACAAAAGGTTATTTTATTTTATTAAAAACTTGCTAAAACGCTGTATAAGCAATGAAATTTATAACTTGAGTTTGTCATAAAAGAAAAAGAGTTTTAGAACCACTGAGCAAAACGTAACGTAACTGTGTTTCACTATATAATTTATCTAGTCTTTCTATTTCTGCAACTTGAGATTGTGTCGGTTTCATCAGTAAGGTTTTAAAATTTGCTGCTATGTCATCGGTTCCGTGCGGTAGTTTTAAGTCAATTACAACCTTATTCATAGTTTGACCTTGACTTTTATGCGTTGTGATTGAATACGCAGGTACAAGTGGTAATGCATGTCGCTTAATCGATAACATTGCCTTCTGATTTGATTTCAGTTTCTTGTCTTTTGGTAGAATTTCAGCAACGTTAATACGAAATGTCTGTTCAGTAAGTGGTATTGGGACGAGATTTGATGGAAGTTGTTCGAAGTTGTATTCCATCTTTGGTCTGGTGATTTCAATTATAGCGTATAACGGCTTACGTATATATCGTGTATTACTAGGAAAAGGTATGTTTTCTGGAATAATGTCGACCGAAGTAGAATCTTCTTCGTAGACCAGCTGCCGAAAGATTCCATTCATTCCATTAATAAGACCTAGTTCAATTGCAATATTTTGTGTTAAAATGACCGGCATTCCAGGAACTAAGGGTAAAAGACCTGGTAAATGTTCGGTTTTACTGTCAGACAGTTCCAGTAATTTTTTAATTAATCTTGAATTGTCAATTAGCTTGCCTTTACAACTATCTTGAGCAACACATACATGAAGCGTTTTCTGCATCTCTTTTGTCTTATAAATTGCTGCTTTATTGTTTAATTGAGTTCGTACTTCATTTCGGAACACGAGAAGAGGAGCCTGAATAAGTTAAGTTAGAGAATGTTTTTTCCAAATGAAAGCGGTTACAGAATCAATTACAACTTTTTAAAAGGTTCAAAAATCACAAACTGCTCAGATCTTACAGTTAGCGAAAGGTCAGTTAAAACTGGTCATGGAATTAAATAATACCCAAAGCGCACTTAATCGAACAATGCACCTTGTTAATGAGCACATATACACACTGTGTGTTCACGACGAAGCTATCAAGTCTGTTGGAAAATTTTCCATATTTATTAATAACAAACTGAACGCCTTCATGCACTCAGTGGAAGGTCACTTTTTGCATAACTCCATGGAACGTATTTTAAAAAAACGACCTTAACTTGAACTTTGTTCATCATGATGATATTCCTAAATTTACTGAACTTATCATGCAAACAACGAACATTACACTTCAAGAGGATGCCATTAATTCACTTTCCATAATCGAATTGATAAAACGGCTAATTGTGCAACAAAGTACGTATATACGGTATGCTAAAACGATGCCCTAAACTCAAATTCGTAATTATATATAAAATAGATAGTTAGGTGAATGTTGCTTAATGCTTGTCAAATTTCTCCGTCATTTGAATTAAACGAAGAGGTAATTTGTCAGTCAAATTCGCATGTGTTTATTTTATTTAAAAATACAAAATAAGGTTGTAAACGTTCATTAGTAGATATTGAATTATTTAATTCAAGAATAAAGTCAAGATAATTTTCGATATACGGATGATAATCAAATCTCACACGAATTTCGACTTCATGTCCATCACCTCGAAGTATATCGTTATCAATTGTCCAATCAAATAAACTTGTACCTGTAGTAATTTCAAATGGATTCATCTCAATAACAATACAATCGAATTGATCTCCAATTAAACCAATATCGATTACATAATTTGCATACTTCTCAGGAAATGGGTCAAACAATGGCTGAATCGTATTTTTCCAATATTGAATAATTGTTATTTTAATTTTCTGAACAGTATTTACATTTTGTAGATGATAGTATTTACAATAATGATTGTATTGTGAAATAGCAGTTAATTGTGATTGATAGACAAAACAACGAAATTCCATTGAAGGATCTAATTGATTATTCCATTCTCGAATAATAATATGATTATTCCAATTGCTATTCACTTTGTAACAATCTAAAACTTCGTTCAAATCATGATAAATTCTTTCACTTGATAAAATCAAATTCAATGTTTCGATTTCATTTGTGACTTTAAGTGAATGAAATTGTGCATAGTAAGATGCTATACTTTGCATATTTGCTTTTCCTTTTACTGTATCGTATTCATTGGCAAATGTGCTTTGTAATTCAGTTAGTTTTTGTTGATAGATTTCATTGGTAATTTGTGTATTCAATGGTCGACCATCTTTAGGACTTCGTGCACTTAAACGAATAAAACAATGCTTTGTAGTCGAATTAAAAACTTGTTCTTTTAATTGTTTTTCAATGAATTCAATCAATTGGGTATCATGAGAATCAAGTGATTTAGTTGTAGTGTATCGTGTTTGAATAAAATGTACAAATGCTTGAGCTATTGCAGGAGAGATTGGTATGAATTGTGTAGGAAATGTTTGATCTTGTATAAGTTTATACCATGCTTCAACATCAAAAGCTTCATTTGCACGTCGTTTTGTCAATTGCTGATCATAATCTGTTATTGTTTGTACAACGCTTTTACTTTGCCCCATTTAAAAAAGAGAATGTGTTTTGTTCGTTTCAAAATTATAATGATGACGTGACATGCTTTTATCATTGTTTACAAGATTACAGTGTATTGTATAAGAACGTTTGAATCTGTTGATTTTTGTCATAGAAAGAAACATGAAAATTATCAACAAGAGCATTTTTGAGATGCAAAAGACGATGACAAAAAGAAAAAGATTTACGATAAAAATATTAATCAGTACATTCTCGATAGTTTATAAAGCGAAGTAGATAACATATATGGTACTACATGTATTATGTAGTTACAGTGAAAGTTCGAACAAAAGCAAACAAACCTTCCAGTAATGATTCGGGAAAATTACATTTCGTCTCACTTCTTCATTTCGAACTTCCAGTAGAGAAGGCAAGATGCTTCTGTAGTTAAAGGTGGTGTTTTTCTATGCATAGAAACTACTGACTTCTAAGAATTTATTGAGTTCTCAAGTTAAGAATATTTCTATATCCACATGTATACGATTATGGTGAAATTGTGGCGGAATTAGGGTAAAATAGGTACAAAAAGAGTAGGCATGTCTGCCAGCCAGTGTCATTTGTTTAACTTATGTAACTTCAACTTTTATTTTTAATACACAAAAGAAAACACAAATAAATAATAGCACCAGTCAATCTAAAAACATTTTCTGTGTACAATCGATGGACCCGATTCATCATATTCTTGTTTTGAAATCCACATCTGTTGAAATGTTTGTAATGAACTAAGAATTGAACCACCAATCCAGACTGCATATTTTCGTTCTGGTGGAGCAGCAATTCGAACTTTCATTGCCGATGGGGCTAGAGCTGTTATTTCTTTTTGCATTCGATCAGCAATACCAGGAAACATTGTCGTACCTAAACAAACTCGTTATGACAAAATATTCAAGATAGAAAAAAAAATTACCTCCTGATAAAACGATATTTTGGTACAATTCTTTTCGAATATCGATATCACCTTTCATAATTGTGTTGTAAACCATCTCAGCAATGCCGACACCTTCTTTGCCAAGTAACGTTGGCGCAAATAATGCTTCCGGACAACGAAAACGTTCGTTACCGATAGTAATAATTTGACCATCTGGTAATTCATAACTCTTTTCAATACTGCTCGAACTAGTAGCTAATGCAAGTTCTTCTTCGAAATCAAGAGCTACATAAGCTAGTTTTTCTTTCATATCTCGAACAATTTCACGTTCAGCTGAACTTGTAAATGAATAACCACGTTCGGTTAATAAACGAGTCATCCAATCAGTTAAATCTCGACCAGCTAAATCTAATCGACCGATAGCATGTGGTAAAGCGTAACCTTCATAGATTGGTACAGTATGTGAAACACCATCACCACTATCGAAAACAATACCAGTTGTTCGACCGGTGGCATACAATGAAAGTACAGCTTGAATAGCCACGTACATAGCCGGTGTATTGAATTGTTCGAAAAGAATTTGTGTCATTTTTTCTCGGTTAGCTTTTGGGTTAAGTGGTGCTTCAGTGACCAAAACTGGATGTTCTTCGGGAGCAACACGAAGTTCATTGTAAAATGTATGATGCCAAATTTTCTCCATATCATCCCAATTTGTTACAATACCATGTTCAATCGGATAACGCATTGTTAGAATACCTTTTCGAGCTAGAGCTTCATCGCCAATATATGCATCTCTATTACCCATACCAGGCATAATTGCTGTGTAATGTGGTCGACCAACAATAGCTGGAAAGACTGCACGTGGTGCATCTTCACCACTGAAACCAGCTTTGACCATACCAGAACCATTGTCAATGACAATAGCATTCATTTCATTATCATTGTAAGACATTTTGTTTGTTTGTTTGTTTGCTTTTATTTTGATTAATTGTTTAGATTGTAGAAGAATGATTTACTTTGAAAATAACAGTGTCCTTATAAACATTTTCCAATGACTATACATGGTAATGAGTCACTTCAATAGAATTGCGACATTTAGATAACACATAATAAAACAATGACTAAAAAGGGAGTGTATCTTCAAAAGGAAACTATGTTCGTTTATTCGTGTCCAAAAAAGGAAAAAAAATCTTAGATTTTTATTTTTCGTTCTTTTTTTAAACATTTGTCAATAAAGCAAAAATGTCATACAACAAAACTAGAAACAAATCGACTTTCTGCAACGTATTCATATATATATATCGATTTTCGTGAGCAAGAGTTACGGTTGCGGGGCTGGTTTTTCCTATGGTTTGCTCGAGCGACTAATTACATTTATGTGCATCTATACTTCGGGGTTGCTGAATTCAAATTTTAATAATCATAGATTTTATTGAAAACTCCGAAATACAATTTGTTTCGTTTATCAAGAAAAGAAGTTTTATAGTCTTCAAAAATCTTTTATTAATTAAATTTTTATAAAAATTATATTGAATAAAAATATAGTCGTTGATTTAATATTCTTCGATTTCACCCTAGACGAAGCAAAATGCAGTAATAAATTTAAAATCGTAATTATTCGATTTTTCACACATACTTCAACTGAATCAACACCAACTTCTTCATAATCTTTTTCTAATGCCGCCAAATCTTCTCGAGCTTCAGAGAATTCACCTTCTTCCATACCTTCACCGACGTACCAATGAACGAAAGCACGTTTTGCATACATTAAATCAAATTTATGATCGAGACGTGCCCAAGCTTCAGCAATAGCTGTTGTATTTGATAACATGCAGACAGCTCGTTGAACTTTAGCTAAATCACCACCTGGAACAACAGTTGGTGGTTGATAGTTAACACCAATCTTGAATCCAGTTGGACACCAATCAACAAATTGAATTGTACGTTTACATTTGATAGTTCTAATTGCTGCATTGATATCTTTTGGTACTACATCACCACGATATAAAAGGCAACAAGCCATATATTTGCCATGTCGAGGATCGCATTTAACCATTTGATTGGCTGGTTCGAACACAGAATTAGTAATTTCAGCAACTGTTAATGGTTCATGATAAGCTTTTTCAGCTAGAAAAACAAGTAATTCGATTGAAAAATTTTTCGAAATAGAAACTCGTTCTCATACCGTTGATGATTGGTGCATAGGTCGTAAGTGGAAAATGAATACGCGGATATGGAACTAAATTGGTTTGAAATTCAGCAAGATCGACATTGAGTGCACCATCGAATCGAAGTGAAGCGGTTATTGAACTAACAATTTGTGCAATAAGTCGATTCAGATTGGTATAGGTTGGTCGTTCAATATCTAAATTACGACGGCAAACATCATAGATGGCCTCTATAGAAAAAAAGAACATAACTGTCTTCATTAAAATACTAAACAAACAAACCATTGTCAACCAGAAAAGTGCAATCGGAATGTTCAAGAGTTGTATGTGTTGTAAGAACTGAATTGTATGGTTCGACGACAGCAGTTGAAATTTGTGGAGATGGATAGATAGCGAATTCAAGTTTGGATTTTTTACCATAATCCATACTGAGACGCTCCATTAACAGTGATGTAAAACCTGAGCCGGTACCACCTGTTAGAAATAACAATGTAATTAGATAGAAAAAAATTTTCAATTTTATTTTGCGCATACCACCAAAGCTGTGAAAAATAAGAAAACCTTGAAGACCTGTACATTGATCGGCTAATTTGCGAATACGATCAAGTACCAAATCCACAATTTCCTTTCCAATGGTATAATGACCACGAGCATAGTTATTAGCTAATAAAACAAGTATAATAAATGGATTATTATCAAAAAAATTTCTTTTTCGAATTTTACCGGCATCTTCTTTTCCTGTAATGAGTTGTTCAGGATGAAAAAGTTGTCGATATATACCAGTACGAACTTCATCTGTAATATAAGACAATGATTTTTAACTATTTGTTTTCTTTTTTGATCAATCAATTTACCAATGACAGTGGGCTCTAAATCAACGAAAACAGTACGTGGTACATGCTTGCCTGCGCCCGTTTCACTGAAGAAAGTACTGAATGAATCATCACTATTTCCGATGGTTTTATCCGATGGCTTTTGGCCATTAGGTTGAATGCCATGTTCTAAACAGTATAGTTCCCAACAGGCATTACCAATTTGAACACCGGCTTGGCCGATATGAATCGAGATACATTCACGCATCGAAACAAAAAGACAATTGTTACTTTTTTTTCAACAGTAGTTGATCGTGGAATTGTGTAAAATGAAGTGAATGCATCATCGAAAGAAAAAGTCTTCTACGTGATCCGTCGGATGGTGTCAGCAATGACGATCGAAATGAAAAAGATTAGTCACGCATATGTGCTAAATCATCATCGCAGCTGTGGACAAAATGAACGTGACTCATATAAAACAACAAATACATAGATGGTATATTGTCAGACGGATGAAATAATGCTTCTTTCATGCACTTCTCATCAATGGCATCTACGCATAATCTTGCGCAAGTAAAAAACAATGTGTCACAGGCTGAGTCACCTGTATATGAAAGAAATTCTTGATTCATTAGAATCCTTGCGTGCGTATGTGTGTGTGTATGTGTATTTTTCGATTCTTTTCATTCGAATAAACGGTACTCTTCATACAATCATAGTGAGCTGACGAGCGTTACGAAGAACTACGTATCATGAAAAGAAACAAAATTGATTTGGTTTAAACCGTATATAAAAATTAGAGAATTAAGCGATTAGAATATAATTTTATTTCATCGATATTTCTCATGTGTAGAAGAGAAAAATACATAGATGTCTAATAATGACGTCATGTATAGGAGAAAAAAAGAGTGATGAAATCACACGTTAGCGTGAACTAGAATCAGCTAGAAACGCTAACAATTTCCGATGTTGGCTCCTGTTGTGCAGTAATATTAAGCATAGTACCATTCCATTGTTTTAAACATAGACTGTTTCCAAATGTAAAATTCATCGAACCTTGTAGAGAGAAACGAGCCGTTCCTTTCAAAAAAGAAGCTAGCATAGCAACTCTCGTATTTAATTTAGCCGAGATTGCCAAATCAACGTAGGAAGTTATAAGTTCTTGACGAGGACTGATACGAATGTGTGTCTGGTTTCGAATAAAACCGAATTGGTAATCAGCATTCATTTTTTCACCATAATCAATCTTGAGATTGAGATCATGGATGGTTAAAGCTGTAATGAATGGATTGGTAAATCGAATGCGTGTTTTTAATTGATCAGTTATACCAAGTGAAAGTTGAGCTATTTCCCCAGCAGTTAATTTTTTGAAAATAAATTCTTGAATAAGAGATTTATTTCCGAAAAGATGAGAAACTGTTGTGTGAATACAGTGATCATTATTATCTAGCGAAAGTAACGATATAAGAGTATCTGTAATCAATAGAAATATCACATATAAATATTTACGTAATACATTTTCGCCGAATGTATAGACGCTATATGTTCTATTGATATTGTTAATATCATGGATAATATTTTTTGGCGTAGATTTCATCTTGATGATTCAATTACCTTAAATCAAAATAAATAGAAGGATTACATATATACATTTGCGTCGTAAATTTTAATTAGTACTGAAATTACACTGGATTTTGAAGTAGAAAAACAGAGTTTTTTTTTCTTTTATTGAGTCACAGTAAATGACACATTATGCCACAAGAATCATCGAATGATTTTTACTTGATGAATGACTTTTAGATGTTGATATACTCGATAGTAATGAGGTAAACATGAAATAGTTGAGCCTGTTGACCAAATTAACGTTCTGCTTATTTTTGCCAGATTTTTTCAACAATGAAGTTTCGTTTTGTTGCTGTATTATTCAGTGTATTTTATTTAAACAAAAATTAGATTGTTTCTAAGTAGGATTTCTTTTGACACAGACTTTGTTTAGAGTATTGAATCGAGTTCGAAGTTCCTCTAACATCGATTGAAGACGACGATTTTCAGCTTCAAGTTGTTTAGTCGCATTTGCAAGTTGCATAAATTGTTGTTGTATTGGAGCAGGGTTTTTTCGCACCATTTCTCGAAAGCAAATAGATAGCGTGTGCTCAACAATGGGTGGTCGTTTTGATAGAGGTAACTGACAGATTTCGCATGGAACCATTTCAAATTCACATACGCTTTCATGTTCTTCAAGATCGAAATATGGTAGAATCATTTGACATCCGTTGGGAGCATATGCACAATGGACGCGTAATTTTGAAAGAGCCGTAAGCAGATCATTAGGTGCCGGTGCTTCTTGAAAGTGTTTACAATTACATTCCTTCCTACCACGTTTAGTTTCATTTGTGAAAAACAAAGACCGAGAAAGCCTTTGGAAAATATTTTTTGGCGGATGACATGGGCCGCAAAAAGCAGAGTTACATGTTCTACAGGAAATTGGATTCCAAAGTATATTTTTGCAGTTCTCACAAAATAATTTTTCGTTTAAAATCATCTGCATACCATCTTCAAGTACAATTCTATCTAATTCCAACTTACCAATCTCATCCATCCATGGAATAAATACTCGTTTTACAACAGACTAACCAGAATGTACGATAATAACAATTATACTCATTCGCATATAAGAAATCTTACCTGATCAGCGATAATCCCTCGCGACACTAGAGCTGCTGTTTGATTATCTTTGGGACAAAAAAGAGTTCAAGTCAGGCTGAGTATAAAAGTGTACTTTACCTTGGGCTTGTTGAACTTCGTTCTGTGTTTTTTCTTGATAATCTCGAAGTTGCTTTTTAAGACAGATAATTTCAGAATGTTCCCTAGCAGCTTCAGCACGTTTGTATACGATCTTACAATCATCACATTTTGCTACAAGTGCTGGACATTCAGATTGATGTCCAACTAAATTCTTTCTTAATATTTCACGTTGACAATGAGGACATTGAAGACGCTGATATCCACAAGTCGTCTCATGTTTTTCCAGTGCCTCATATGAAACAATCTAGAGTATAAGTATATGTTACGAATGATTGTTGACACGAAAACAGAAACTGACTTCATTACAACCGTTTGGTTGATAAATGCAGACAATATGCAACTTAGCCAATAGCCGAGCAATAAATTTTGAACATGGCCTTTGCACAAAACTATTACATCGTAGTGGGCATTGATTAGGATGGTTTTCTAGCCACTTTGTAATACATTTAGAACAGAAATGCGTTTCACATTCTTGACAGGAGATTGGCTTCCATAAAATATTTTGGCAAATAGTAGAACAATGAAGATCCTGTAAATCAGTTTCAGTCGAACATTGTACACGTTCAGTTGCTAATCCTACATCATTTGTCGACATTGTTGTACGTTTGAGGATTGAGTCCGAAGAGCAAATAAAAGCAGTTTTTACCCACTGATTCATTGAAATTACAATATCCACTATTAACGATTATGAAGAGCAAATCATACAGCAATCATGAATGTCGCCAGTAAGCAATCGAACAATCACTCTTATCGTCTACTGGGTGTGTTGAGGGTGATTCACTTTTACTATCATATGTTGTATTTATTTCAATTCCTCGTGTTGCTTTTAATCCACGTTTAGCATCATATGCAGTTTCTGATTTTGTTTATTGAAATAATTAAGATTAATGACACCTGTATTAGTATCATATTTCATGAAAACAATAAAAGAACTATAGTTTATGTCACTCTGGTTGAATTCTATGATGTCTTTGATAGTAAATATGAACGAATATAGTTGCAATAGAATTTGCAATGATTACTAAACCACCATAAAGTCCAAGAAGTGATGAAATTATATCGAAAATAGCTCGATGTGTTGTATATGTAAATGAACAAAACGATGGTGAACATGCATTATAATAATGTTCATATGATACATTACTAATCCATTCTTCAACCAAAAGTTCATTTAAAATTGATTGAAAAGATAATCGAGATGTTTTCGACATATTCAATGGTAGAAATGATTGATTTCTTGTTTGAAGATTATTAATACATGTTTGATTGTATAGACATTGTAAATTTGATTTAAGTAAAGCTTCGAGCGGATAACAACCAACATAAAATCCAGGTATTGTTGGTATTTGTTGAACACATTCAGATGATAGACCACATGAACATTGATTATCATAGACTATTGGTTTTGTATGAATGACTTTTCCCCAATGTTGAGGATTAACAACTATAAGATCAGTCCATTTCCAATTTGTTTGAAATAATGATATAATTGTATTATTACTAATTATCATTCGAATGAGTTCTAGACTGTTTAAAAATGAATTGATTGTATCAGTTTGAAATTGTTTAATCAATGATTGTATTTCTAAATTTAATTGTGATGTTGAAACAACATATAAATGAATAAGATTTTGATTTGCAAGAGAATTAAGTTCATCGATTAGATATTTTTCTGTAAATTGACAAAATGAATTGATCATTTGAAAAAATCCAATAGCTGACGTTTGAAATTCTAATGGACTGTATGTTGATTGTAGATTTGGTAAAAGAAACATTTCAATCCATCGATCTGTAATAAATTCACTTGAACAAATTTGATGTCGGCGAGCAACTGACAGATTGAAAAATGTTTTATATGAAATTGATATTTGTGAACATGGACATTGAATTGTATCGGAATATTGATGAAAATAATTTTCATATGTTTCTAAGTCGGGTTCAGAAATTTGATTTGTTATCGAAATACGTGAGAATATATATAAAAGACTGAGTGTAGAAAATGTTGTTACAAGAAGAATTACACTGAAACGAGTTTTTAAACGTTGTTGATCATTGAAACCAGAATAGAACCATTGTTGAAATGATCGAATGGTTATACGAGTATTATTGATCATCTAAATATCAAACAAAACTCTCAGAAATCCTAAATGAAAACAAAAGATTAATACCTTCGATAGAAAATGAAGCAATAGAATAAATAAGATTTTCAATCCAGTCGATAGACCACCAAAAATGCCAATAACTATTATGATAATCTCTACTAATGAACGTATTTTTATTTGTTCATAAGTACACATTGAAGGTGCACAAGTTGCGTAATAATTTTCATAGGAAACATTTTGAATCCAACTATTAACAAACATTCGATTGATCACGAATTCAATAGTTTCATTTGGAGAATTTAAACTGCTATTAAGTGCACGTAAATTTGAAGTCGAATAAAACCATCGAAAAGTATAATAATTAACTCTATCTATACATGTTTGATTATAGAAACATTCGAGAGTTGAACTTAACAAAGCTTCAAATCGAGAACATCCCATGTATAAACCAGGTATATCAAACACGTAATCAGCTGCTGTCGATGTCGGATCATAGACTGCGAGTGGTGATCGACATGATGCAGACAACATACAATTACATTGACCATAGTAGAATGAAGAATTTAACCGGAGTAGACTAGGAAATATATTCCAACCTGCACTTAAATCGACAAATGCATTTGAATAAGCGCCTGCTAAATGATTACCATGAAGAATAGCTCGAATTAATTGAATTGTTCGAACAAAATTATTGATTGTTGTCGTTTGCCAATTGAGAAAAATGGCATCGGTTTCAGAATGAAATTGTTCTGCAGTAATAGCCTGTGTTGTTACATATGTATAATCAAGAAATAGATCATAAGCAACTTGAATAGTTTCTTGTGTATGTTGACAAAGAGTTGCAAGTAGAACAAACAATGAAATACCATTCACATGATAGGCTGTAGTCACTACTTCTCGTTGAAAAAGATTTGCTATACCAAGATCAAATAGAAATTCCGAAGAAACCAGACCACTTATACACATTTGATGATATTCAGGTTGAATTTCAAAGAAAGTCTTATATGTGATCGAAATATTCGAACACGGACATTGAACAGATGATGCATAAGTCGATTTGAGATAAGCAAATTGAGTTGTATTTGGATTGTGTAGTGTTTCAATGTAGACTTCAGATGATAGAGTCGTATTGATTGTCAACACGAATAGAATAACAAGGAGTAAGATAATGTAAATTCGAGTGATTACTCGTTGGTATTTTATTTGACGATCGAGATTTTCAGTATTTGTCTTCATTTCAAATAGATTCAATTCGATAATAGTTTGTTTTAGTTTTGGTAAAATTTGTTCTTTTAAACGTTTTAACACTAAACAAAGTGAGGGTGAGGATGTTGTTGAAAGAATTTCTGGATTTGATGGCATCGGCCAGAATTTTTCTCGAATTTTTCTCACAATCAATGGTATAATGAGAAGAAAACCAGTGCATAATCCGCCAAAAAGACCAATAATCATCTTGAGAACTTCGACAATATTGGGACGAACAAGTTTCGAATAAGTACATGACATAGGCGAACATTCATGAAAATATTTCTCATACGAAACATCTAATGACCAATTTTCAATCATAAAATTTTCGATAATAGAAAATAAATCCGATGAAATATTATATTGACTAGGTATTTGAGGGCTCATTGCTTTATTATCATCGAATGTTCGTAGATACGGTTGAATACTATCAACACACGTTTGATTGTACAAACATTGAAGAGATGATAATAGACAACTTTCAACTGGCATACAACTGGTAACAAGATTTGGAAAAGATACGATTGGTTCTGATGTATTGGTAATATGCCTTGCATCGATATCATATTTATCTGGATAAATACCTAATTTACTTTGACATTGCCGTTGATTAAATGGATTGATCATCATACATGAACACTCAGTAAAATCAAGTCCATACGCTCGTACTAACACACCAATTTTCGTATTTTTTAATCGCCATTGGCCGATATTTGTATTGAGAATAAGATTCGTATTTAATCCGTTGATCAATTGATTATTTAAGATCATCATACTGATAAGTTCGATTTGTGATCGAAATGTTCGTGATGATGATTGTCGAAGATTTGAACTGCTCGACAAAGCTTGTACTTCGAGTATTCGAGCATTTTCTACTAATGTCGAACTTGTCAATTGCATTGAACCAAATAATGAAAATAATCGATTTGCTCGATCTTTCGATAGTCGACAAAAACTTGCTAAAGCTTGAAATTGTGCAAAACCAGTTGAACGAATATCCGATGCAAAAAAGTATGTTGCTTCATTTTCATAGAAAAGACTTGCAATCCAACGATCACTGATAAAATCCGATGAACAAACTTGATGAAATGAGAAATTACTTGATACAAATTTTCCATAGGGTATTGACGCATGTGAACAAGGACAAATTCGTTCATTTGGTAGTGATAAAGCTTGATCTTGTGTTGGATTTTGAATTGTAAAAGTAATTAATTTCTTGTTTGACCATGTAAAACTCGTTAGAATAATCAAAGTAGAAAATAGAACGAGGAAAAATATGCGAGTAGCAATTAGATTTCCTTTCTTTCGATATGCAATTGCTTCGGTTTCTTCGATTGAATCATTTGTTTGTTCGAAAATGTTTAGATTAATAAAATACGTCTTGATTTTATTCATTTTAATTGTTATTTGATGAGTTTTATTTTTTAATTTTGAAGAGAAAGAAAACAAAACTTGTTGAAATAATAATGAACTTTTTTAAATAAAATATTCAAGACTTGTTGAATGAATACTTACCATTCAGAAGTTATTCAAAATGAAAATCGTATTAGGTTGTGTTGTATTTATTTTGGTAATGGCAATTATTATAATTCCAACTGTTTTGGTTCTTCGAAAAGAAGGTATAAGCAAATCTTTTCATATACAACAGACCACGATATTTTCTTTTTGATTAGGTAATCTAACAACAACAACAGTAGTTGATGAAACTACTATAATAAGTAGTATCATTTCGACTTCGACTAGTACTTTTAATAGCACTGAAATCACTTCTACTACCAGTATGACTACAAGTACAATCATTACTACTGTGACTACAAGTACCAGTACAACAACAGTCATTACCACTATGACTACAACAACAGTCACTACCACTATGACTACAACAACAATCATTACTACTGTGACTACAAGTGCCAGTACAACAACAGTCATTACCACTATGACTACAACAACAATCATTACTACTGTGACTACAAGTACAAGTACAAGTACAACAACAGCAGCTACTCCTCCGCCATGTTCGTATATTAATAAAGTTCGTTAAAAGAAAACTTTTAAATCGTTTGAAATTTTCCGTAATAGATTTTGTTTACAATCAATGTACAACATCAATAAATAATCTGACTATTCTAATGTATCTTACTAATGTTTACTCAACAGCGTATACATATTATAGTTTTCTATATACAACTCCACCAGGTACTACAAAGACAACAATAGTATTTAGTTTTTTGCATAGACCAACATGGTGGTTCTTGGACAATATTCAAGTTTACGATCTAGTTACATTTAACACAGTAAATACGGATGGTAGTTTTGAAGCAAACAATTTATATGCTTCTTATACAGTATGCACTTTACCAGACAGTAATCCAAGTACTGGAGGTGAATTATCCCCCTATGGCTGTAGAGTAGGTTTCTATTGTTATTTGGATTCGACAATGACTGAACCCGATTATTTAATACAATCTTTTAACACTGTACCTGAACGTGCGCATACAATAAGCTATTGGATATCACAATATGGTGGTACACCAAATATGGCTATTTTTATGGTTGGACACTAGAACTTATTTATTCATCATTTTAATTTTGAACTCAAAAAGAATAAACAAAAAAAATTTGACATTCGTTTCTATTTAAAAAAAAGTAGAACAAACATATTTCCTAACTAATTCATTAGTTTATTCATTTGTAAAACAAATTAAAGTAATTTAAAAAATGGATGAAGAGTAAATCATGCTTTTCAATTTACAAATGATTCCAAGCATACAATATAGACAAATGCGTATACAATTTTTATCTAATCGTAATAAGTTTCTAATTTGCCTTTTGATAATGTTTATCATAATTGGATTAATTATTGGTATTATTTTTCTAATGAAGAAAGATCATGTTTCATATTTCGAAATAATCACCAGCAGCACTACTATGGGAACAACAACAACTTCAACATTATTCATCACACAATCGATTAGCAGTAGGTTTTGTTAAATGTGAGAACACTTTTATCTCTGTTTAACTTTTTTAAGGTAAAACACCTAATTATACAACTGGGACAACTATAAGTCAGCATATAAAATTATATACATATTGCTTTGATTTGATTAAATTTTAGGAATGTCAACAATTCAATACAATTATCCAAGCGATGTTCAAATTTTAAATTCCGGAGAGCCTTTACTTTTGATGAACAATCCTTCTGCAATGTCCTCATGGTATCGTGTAAGATGGTTGTATCCTGTTCAAAGTCAAAATACCACGATTGCTTTTGGATTGCGAAATGATCCATCATTGACATTAATCGATGATGTTTTTGTACGTGATGATACTGTTGATTTACTGTTCAATGGTGGTTTTGAAAGTGGAACACTCCTACGTAAATTGACCAATTCGAAAGTTATAATCGCAGAATAATTTTTCTTTTCTATTTAGCATACTGGATAGGAGGATATTCAATTCAACGAGCCTCTGGTGTAACACATAGTGGATATTTTTGTTATACTGACGGTACGGTTGGTCGATTGAATTGGCTCTATCAATCTTTTGTAACTGTACCTGGTCATCTACTTTATATATCATTTTGGATAGCATGGTATGGATCTGGTCCAGGTATTATGGCAAATGTGACCATTTTCTGAGCAGTATAATATCATATAACAATGTCTTATAACCTACTGCTTCAGCTCTTTTGATGAAATGAGTTTTTTTTCAAGGTCAACTTTTTATTTTATCTATATTTCGGCTTGAGAAAGTGATCAAATTCTGATTTTGATTTTAAAAGATGGACCATGAACAGTTGTGCAAGGAATACATACAAAGAAATATTATTTGAGTAGTCCAAAAGACTTCCTTGCAGTTAGTATGAACAACTTCGATAGTAACCTTCTTGTTTTATCTCACTTTTAATTCATGTAATGATTTTCTGTAACTGTGAAATATTTCGGTTCACTGAGATGATCTCATTATGATAGTTGCTCAAGCATAAACAATAGACAAATGAATTCATTTTTAAAGTCACTTCCGCTAACTTTTGAATGAAATTTATTGAATCTGTTTCGTTTCTAACTACGTAAAAGGTTAAAATGATTGACAAATTACCACATCAAAAATTTAGCAAATGAATTAAAGATAAAGAATGTGGAACTGTAAATTTAGATGTAAGTAAAAATAAGGATACTAATTGGGTCTGTTAGTATAAGAATAAAGCGACAAGTGTTTTAACTCACCGCCTGGTTTTGTTTTCTGCTACTTCGTATTATCCAATCGTCTGCCGCTATCTCGAACAATTGCCTGATAAACCAGTGACGCAAAAAAATGACAATTACTTTTGAGGACGTGATAGGTTTTATCGAGTGCTTTTCTATTAATAATCCATTCAATAATATTATAAATGGTTTCTTCGTACTCTACATTATCATTAGAGCGCCCTTCAGGCCCAATCCGCCAGCTTCGGTCCTCTCCATAAAGCTTGTTCTTCACGTCCGCTTCTTTTTTCGAACGTTGCACATAAATACCATCCGTTTGCTTTTCGAAAGACCAGTACCAATTGGTGGACTCTACGACAGTGTATTCATGCCAGTCCCCGAGAGAACCAGGTAAATACGAGAGAGGGTGCTTCCAAATTTTCGCTTTGAGTATTTCCTCTTTCTTGGTTCCCAATTTCTTGAAATAATTCAACAGTTGTGTCTTCTCTAGCGGAGTTTTAGACACCCTCGAGTCGCCGTCGTAATCTATGAAGAACAACTTTCCGGTCCACTCTCCGCCTTTACTAGCGCTGCCAGAGCTAAAAGAAAATATTAATAATTACTTTAACAATCAGTACCACAGTGTCTCCATATTAATAAATACTTACGAGCTCATCTTGAGAACAATGATGAGAAGCAGAGAAGAGAGTCAACAGTAATATAGAACCAGAAGTAACAGCGCTTTCGATCTACTCTGAAAAATAAAGGAGTTTTTTTAATCCATTGAAAAGATTCTGGTTTTTACCAACTTCTTAAACTCTGTCTTACAAAATTCCGGCACCATATCATATAATGATTAATAAAGTAATTCATCAAGGGGCTCAAGGATAATTTTAGGTACCGAAACAAATAGTTTTCTCTGATTCATCGAACACTTACTATTCCTAGAACCGTAAATGATCAGACTTTTTCGAACACAATTGAACAAAACTATCATACAAGGGTTTTCGAAATTATAAAACACCCTCACCCTCTGAAATGATATTTACTATTCAAATTAGTAAAGATTTTTAATTAAATTTAATTAGTGATGCCCTTCTCTAATCCTTTATGCGTTTGATAAGTTTTTTTTCTCGTCTGTTTTGTCTTATATGTATCTATTGTATGAGAATAGCGTAAAACTTTGTACACCTAAGTTTCGTCGTACTACTTTTTAAGATTTGTTCAAAATTCATACTATGTAGACACAGCTTTCTAGAATTTTCATGATAAAAATCTTATTTGCCATCTTACTGTTTTCTTGGTAAAAAAAGACACACCGAGTTTAGATTACGATTCTCTTTTGCATTTTACCTTCAAGATAGATTAAGATGTATAAAATATTTTACCCAGTTTGTCTTTTCAGTTTTATGTAAATATATAAAGAATGATAAGAAACCAGTGTGAGAAAAGAAGAAGAACCATTTGAAAGTATTATGTTACAACGACATTAGTTGGATGAATCATTTACATATTATAAGATTCTATTTGGAATTAAAAAATCCTATTATTCATTTTATTAACAACGCCTTATCGCTTTAATGATTCATCTTTTTGATGAAATGGGTTTTTTTGAAGGACGATAAATAAACTACATTTACTGTAACATGTTTGCATCAATAATATTTACGGTCTAGGTGTCCAGTTTTTGCAAACAGATGCGAACTTCATATAAATTTATTCTTTCTTTTATTTTCAACTTAAGATATTAGAATAATATTTATCGAAAATAAATGTTATATGCTAATGTTTTTTTCTCTCTCATATAAATTGCAAAATCAATAAAATTATATGAAGTAATATAAAACCATTAATACACAAAATCAACATAAGATCTTATATAAAAGACGCTGTATCTGTATCGATTTATGAATCGTAGGCATGTATACGCGTGTATTCGTTGGTCTATTGACTGTTGCTCTTTTACTAACATTTACCCATGGTAAGCGAACGGTAGACGACGACGACAATAATGACAGCAAGTCGGAACCGGAGAGTAATGCTGAACATACGGTTAAAGTTCGTAAAGTTGTCGATGATGATGATGATGATTCAGTTTTGAAAGCAGCTGATGAACCAGTGGCTCGACGACATTTGTTCGATTTGAGCAATTTACTACAGCGACGACAATCGTCGAGCTCGGGCTTCACACAATCACAACGTCTATTTCAAAATTATATGTTAGAAGCACATAATGAATATCGAGCTCGTCATTGTGCATCAGCTCTCGTATTGGATGATGTTATCAATCGATCAGCTCAAGATTATGCTAATTATCTTGCTAGAATCGATAGCATGGTTCATAGTAACACAAATGGTCTTGGTGAAAATCTCTTTTGGAAATGGAATTCAAATCCTTTTAAAACTATCAGTGGTAAGTAAACAAATATTTTGTCATTTCATGATCATACATATATTTGATCGCATTAGGTACGGAGGCGACTGATGCCTGGTATGATGAAATTAAACTTTATAGTTTCAATAGTCCAGGCTTTTCAAGTGGTACAGGCCATTTCACACAAGTTGTTTGGAAAGGTTCGAAAAAATTGGGTATTGGTTATGCACTTACGTCCGATGGTAGAGGTCTATATGTTGTAGCCCAATATTCACCTCCAGGAAATTATATGGGACAATTTAGTCAGAATGTTGTTTCTGCCAAGTGTTAAACTTCGAAACATTTCTCATTAATTCATATTCTCATATTCATTTTAACATTATTTAACATAGAATTCTCATTTTATTAAAATAAAATCATATATACGTTATAACAGTATATGACGTCCGTTTTTCTTTGAGTCATTTTCAAATCTTATCAGTATTGACGTCAGGTGCAAACTGCATATATATAATATTTCATAGGTTAAATTGTCATTTTAAACGAAGTAATTCAATGGAAACAGATTCGAATTCAAAGAAAAATATTTTCTTCGATAAATTAAAACCTAGTTTTAAAACGAACGATGGCAGTTGGCAAAATACTTGCAAAATTATAGCAGCATTTATCTTTGTGATCATCATCGGTCTTGCATTTATTGCATTACCAGTAACTGAAATTGTCATTGGTAGTCTAAATATTAATCAATGTCCAGTTGATCCTCGTATACCAATTTATTTAATTATTACTGGTATTGCAGTATTGATTCTATGTTTTTCATCAATCGCACTGGTAATATTCATCTTTTTCATTGATAAAAAAACCAGAAAGAGAATTGAATTTTCTTTAGATTCTATACGATAAAAATAAAGGATGGTTTTTAATCATTTTCAATATTCTAGTAGTTTTATTTTTACTTGCTTGGTTTATAACTGTAAGTGAATAACTTCAATATAGATTATCAGATTTAACCATCAATATGTTCTATCTAGGGTTTTGTTTGGACATACAATGCTGCTGATAGAGTACAATTTTTTTATAAAGACACAAGTACATATTGTGACTATTCAACTTTTCGATGTGCTTATATATTCCGATTCATTAATTTTGGCTTCATACTTGGTATTCTAAAAAGTTGCACAAGTTCGAAATGAAGCTTTTTTTCTTATAATAATAAATGAATATAAAAAATAAAGAAGTCTCGAATTCAAAAACCATACAGCTCTACTTCGCTGTATGAAACCGAATTGGACATGTTGCGTATTGAAGTGATTAAGAAACGATAACTTTGGTATGTCATAAGATTGTTTGATATCGTTTGCATTGTACCATAACTGGTTCGACCTGGATCCAAATCAAGACCACTAGAACCATTGTAGATTAAAGTCCAACTTGAGCCCAATAAAAGTGTTGCCGACGGTTGATTACTTCCTTCGATCGTTATCGTTCTGGGATCACGTTCTGGACGAGCATTAGTCGTGCAAAAACGAACACTTTTAAGTAATACGGCACCACGTTGAAGTGATACATAGAAACCTGTATTTACTCCACATTGTGGTAAATTGCTCGAATATCTGTTACATGTACCATAACTAGTATATTTAGTTGTTAGATTTTGATCAAAAACACTTTGTGGTATTTCATTTGGATTATATGTACCAGTATCATTACCAGGACCTGATAATGTACTGTTCTGACCGGCAAATGTATTCCATATACTATAAATAACTTCATTTGTACTAGTCAGCACAATCGTACCTTTGCGAATAAAAATTTTAAATTAATATGAGCAAAATAAAAATTCTACTTGCTGTTGTTGTCGTTGCTGTGACATTTGTTTTTTTAGTCAACAAATAAACGAGAAGTGCAGCTATGATTGTTGCTAGAAAAATAATACAACATGAAGATAATAATACGCATCGACAACGACGTAAATTCTTGTTTTGCTTTCTTCTTCGATGTTCCAGATGATCATCGATTCTACCTTTTTCTTTATCTGGCCACCATAAACTTGAAGTCTAACGAAAAATTGAATATTATTTTTCAAAATTAAAATTTTATTCCATATATACGTTGAAATTAGTTAGAGGACTATGATTTGTATGTAATTCTTCGGATTTTATTTTGCGATTGAATTTTTTCTTCCTTTGTTTCGATCGTACTTTTATATGAATAACTTGATTCTGTCGTCTTTTGCCTGTTGTAGACGAAGAAAATGACTATACGTAGATAAACTGATAGATATATATGAAAAACAAAAACAAAAAAATCTATATTGGATACTTTGTCTTCCAATGTAGAACGCATATGTAAAAAAATGATCGTCAATACAATTAATGAATTTTTTTCTCATCTGATCAATGTCAATATACATTTCTAGTGATTCAATTTTTCTTTATTAACTGTGTATTCAACAGAAGAGAAAAAAAAATTTAGTTTAAAGATGTTTTCTCATCTGCAACTTGTACTATTTAAAGGACACGTTGACAACATGTATAATATAAAGAAAAAATATAAATTAAAATATAAGTACATATAAAAGCAAACGATTATTTTCTATTTTCAATAAATATGTGGAATTTTATTCTAACCATTCTTTGCCTTCTAAACAGTATAGCTAACGATGGTCATAGTATAGTGTATTTCTTGGCAAACAGTTCATTTGAAGTATCCTATAGATATGAGATCTTTATATTCATATTTGATTATAATTGAATTACCTTTGATTGAAAACCATATTTTTTATAAATGCTCTTTGCCCAAGTATTGTCTGTAAAAAGATAAACTATCAAATCTTTAGTAATTGTTTGTTGAATGAAGTTGTCGATGTATTCGAATAGAATTGTTCCAATACCTTGTCCACGAAAATCTCGATGAACATTGATTCCTCCAATCCAGACGCCGTCTGACAATTCTAATCTTTTGCCCATATCTCTATCGTCAGCAACAATCGATCCCGTACCAATAACATTGTGCAAATCATTGCGAAAAAACATAAAAAATGTGTTGAGAAGATTGTTCGAATCATTTTTTGACAATTCATTGTTGCTTTCGATCCATTCCCAAAAGTCAACACCATCCTCATTGTCTATAGAGTCAGTCATTGAAACAATCCAATCTTTAATCGTGCGTAAACATTCCGAGTTAGTTTCAAGAGATTTTAATGTTACGATCTGAAAATCTTCCTTAGTATAACAAGAATCCATTTGAAGTCAACAGATAAGAAGAAAAGTGTGTATATATGTCATATCAGTAGTATGAATCATTTAGACTCACATAAACTTGTACTTTTTATTTATTTTTAATAATTGAAAATTTTTGAACGCGATGATTCGCACCATCAGTGACATAAAGATTGTTTTCTTTATCGAACACGAAGTTGATAGGGTCCAAGAATTTATTTGATTGGCTTCCTTCACCATTTCCACCAACTACAAATTCACCTTGTTTTGATCCTTTGAGCCAACGAACTATCCGATGATTTCCACGATCAGCAATATAAATAGTTTCGAACACATCAACAAATACTTCTTCGGGAAGATTCAATTGTGTTAGACTATTTCCATGACCTTGTCCACCAGCAACAATAATCCCTTCTTTTGCACCTTTTATCCATTTTGTTACACGATGATTTCCCCATTCGGATACATAAACAGATTCATTGTCATCAACAAAGATATAGCGTGGTCGGTATAATTGATTAAGACGATCACCTTTTCCATTTCCACCAGCAACTACTGTCCCTTCATCACCGCCTTGTGCTTTCCATCTTCGAACTTCGTGCTTATCTTCGTCAGCAACATAAATATCACCATTGTTATTCATAGCTAATCCAGTGCAACGAACATTTGAGATAATTATTCGACTAGTTTGATTATGTCGACGAGACCATCGAGTAATTCGTTGATTACTCCATTCGGCAATAATCAATTCATCATTGTGATGATCGATGATTACATCAGGTGGATGTATCAATTGACCGTTGCCACCAGCTACAATTTGACTCTGTAAAGCACCTTTTCTCCATTCACCAATACGATCATTGCGCAGATCAGCAATAACGATAGTTCCATCATCATCGATATCAATTCCATGAGGCCAATTGAGCTGATTTAATTGTTGACCTTGACCATTTCCTCCAGCAATTGTAACTGCACTTTGATTCCATTTTGAATGGATGAGACTACTTTTTAACTTACCACAAAAAATCTTCCAATTCTGAAATAATTTTCTGGGCGAAAATGTCTCTCTTCTCGAAAATAAAATATTTTGACAGGCCGATTTCAATGATTTGTTCTGTCTTTGTATTTTAATCAAATGGCGAAACACTTTTGGATGATTATCAATAAACAAATGAGTTTTATTTACTAATATGGATGAAGTCGATATAGGAGTGGTAATAATCTCTCCATCAACATTGACTGTTAAGATATTTTTGTTCGATGTTGATAATAAATGCTCACGATGTAATTTTTTCATCATTTTTTCAAAAGATCGAGCAAGTAATTGATCTGAAGGAGATGAAATAGTTTTGCCTTCAGATAATTGTAATTGATCAAGTAAATACCGAAAAACAATGGGATTAAAATCAAAAAATGTATTTCCATCATCATCAATATGTAATCTTTGTTCCCATCGACCATTGAATAAAATTGAAAATAAACTTTTTGAAAGCAACGTCAAAGTTTGTCGAGTTGTTGCAAGAATTTCACCACCAATATTTAAATGAATAATATCTGTTCCATCAATATTTCGAATTATTTCTTTTTCATCTTCGAAAGCTTTCTTTTCACGTTCTAATTGTTGTTGATCTTCTTTTAATTTTCTCTTCATTTCACGATATTCACTAATAAGTTCTTTAGAGTCCGATTCATTTTCAGTACGAACATAACTGACGCTAATCAAGAATAAGCCAAACGAAATCAACTATTTATAATAAATCAAAATACTTTAAAAGAAAAACAAACAAGATAAAGAAAGATCTTACTAAACATTGTTGAAGTATCATATTTGCAGAAATGATAATATATATCTCATCAATTACTATTCTCAATTATAAACGTCAAACATATAAAGATAGACGAAGTGTTGAAAGAATCAAATAACGTTGTTTTCATCATTGAGAGCACTTTTATTTATATACGTATTATCATATGTAGAGATAAAAGAACTATTAAAATTTATCAGTTGGGTAGGAATTGATGGATATAACAATGATGAAGATCATTCATGGAGTAAGTGGCTCTAAACTGATATTAAAGTTGCAACTTATTTTAATATTGATGAAAAAACAGATGATTATACTCGTTGTTTGGTGGTATACATGGTGATGTAGTATGACATGATTTTAATGTCTATTCAGCCTATCGAAATTGTTTATTAACCGATCAATGGATAGAGACAAATATGAGCAATTCAAGATTTCTTACTGACGATTCTGTACTTTTTTAAAATTCACCCACGAGTATGCATCCAAGCAACAAATAACAAACAACAAACCTATGTTTGTCATAAATACAGTTTCGTTTCTCCTGCTGACAATAAAATTCACTTCTATTCTTTTCGCCGACAGCTCGAATAGAATCAACAAAACGTATTTTTCGTAGAATTTATACTTTTCATTTTGTGCCCGTCAAATAACAAAATGTGTTCTTCATACGGTTATAAAGCGATACCCTATATTCTCGGATTATTTTCAATCATAGAAATGATATTAGGCATCGTACGTATTTCAATTTTTTTCTCACCGAAACAAACCACAACCAACCAAGGTACTGTCACGTCCGAATCTCCGTTTCTCTCGAGTCCGCAAGCAAAAGCTGCATTTGCTCTCGATTGGATTGCGTCGATGATACCAACATTTATGGGCATTTACGTAGCGATATTTATTCTTCTAGCAACTTGTAGTTTACTTGTTACCTGCTGTTATATTTCAAATTGCTTGAAAGATCGAAATGCTGACTCAGAAGCATGTACAAACTGTTGTGCTCTACTCTGTTTGATGTGTGCAAGTAAACCGAACCATCGATGTGTTTCATTGACATGCAATTGTCCTTGGTACAAAGCGAGACCACGACTTCGTTTTCAAATTCGAATCGGTCTTTTGGGTTTCTTTATTTTCTTGAGAATTCTTGCTATTATTTTATATGCGTCTGATAAACGTCTCGGTATTTACGGTGGACAAATGGCAGGTATTTGTACTGGCTCAGTTATTCTCGTTGGTTTTGCAATGCTACTCGATCTGTATCAATATCGTATTTGGTGGCATTATAAACCCGATGGTGCTTATAAAAAATGTCGTTGCTGCTGTTGTCGACAACGATTTCATGTTGCACACAAACGATTTCTTCCTGCACCTTTATGTGGAGAAAATCGAGATCCCAACTCATTAACTGACAGTCCATGCAAATTTACTGTCTCAGGCAATTGTCCAAATCTTGAATTAGAACATATTATTATTTTTCATGCATTCGATTTCAAACCATTGAGACGATTTCGACCAGATGTCGATAAAACTTATATTGGTTTTCATCGAACTAAACCTGAATATGCAATTGGCATTGCTCAAACGGGTTTTCGACCTTCTTTAACACCCCCACAAATGTTAGGTTTTGGCGTCTATTTCGCTCGATCATTTGCCGATACAGAAGGCAAAGCACGACAGGCAGGTCAGCATTTTTCCAAATCGATTAAGAAATTTTTTCTGAAAAAATATAAATATGTATAGGTGCTTTTATCTGTGCTGAAATTCGAATGGGTCGTACACGAATGATCAAATTTTCTGAAATCAGTGAAGTTCGAGATACAGATTCATGGTGGAAAGATTACGATACGATTTATTATGCTCATGAACAAGAAAATCGTGATGAATTTTGCATTAAAGATCCAGCACAAATCTTGAAATGGGTGATTATCATGGACGATACTCGTTTGCATCGATATGGTTTAGATTCTGAATTCTCGGAAACTCGTTGTGGTTGCATTTGAACTTTCGTAGTGAGAATTAGACATATAGATTTTTATTGAATTATAATAATAAAAAAGAAAGAAAATCACACACTCTATAAATGTTCGATTAGAGTCTTGTATATTTCAGTACTTTGTTACCACCACTGTCAAGTACATACATGTTGACGTTTGAATCAAAAGCCACATCCCATGCCTCGTTTATATTATTGTCTGACACAGCTACTTTGCCAACTATTGAATTCGCACAATACATTACCACTCGTTTCTTGTCAGATACATATAAAGCTCCGTATTTATCATATTGAATACCTCGTGGCTCACTTAGATCAGCACTGCTGCTTACTTGATAAAGAGTAGCATTAGGTACTGATGCACCAAATGTCCATAAATACACGAATCCTGCCTCTGTCGAACTTATATAAGCTTGATCCGAAGAATTACGTGCTAACACAATGCCATACAACTTCTTAGAACTAGTTATCACAGTTGTACCAACTGTTGCGTTTTGAGCCCATTTAGTCACCTTTTTACCATCCCTTTCTGCAATATAGAGATTGAAATCGTCATCAAGATCCATACCTAATGGATTATTAAGTGAGGGTGAACCAATGTCAGATCCAGCAACAGTTTTATAGCTGCTAAAATCTGGAGTATATCTCCTTACTTGATTTTTATCGTGACCAGTTAAATAAAAATATCCGTATTTATCAAATGTGATACCTTCAGGATGCTCAACACCGTTAGCATTGATTACTAGAGTACCTGCGGTTGTATTTTGTGTCCACATTGTAACACGTTTATTATCATGATCAGCAATATAAAGTTTATCATTTACATCGAGTTCTATAGCGCCTGCTTTTTTCATTTGATTCAAGTTTGATCCTTCGCTACCACCAGCTACTGTGACCCCTGTTTGACTCCATTGAAGATGGATACCTAAAACAACTATGTTTTTATGGAATAGACTAGTATGAAATGACGAACATGGATCAAAAACTGTTGTTGTTGTTGCAGTAGTTGATGTTGATGCTAGAAAAAGTTACACGAAATACAATACATGATGATCTTACAAATAGTAAATTGTTATATATACTAGTAGTTTCAGTAGTTGTTGTCGTTGTTGCTGTTGTTGTAGTTGTGGAACTCGTTGATGTAGTTGCTATACAAACAAACAGTAAGATATATAATTTAGCGGATCGTATGTTAGCTATGCGTACAAGTTGATGATGTGCTTGATGTTGAAGATGAAGTAGAAGTTGAAGTTGTTGAAGTGGTGTCAGTTGTTGATGTAGTTGATGTAGTTGCTATTATGAACAGTAAAACAAATAATTAGATAGATTATATTTGTTTTGCATACAAGTTGATGATGTGCTCGATGTTGAAGATGAAGTGGAAGTTGAAGTTGTTGAAGTGGTGTCACTTGTTGATGTTGTTGCTAAATTAATTCAAGTATAAATAATAGATCATTATTGAATTTGCTTACTCGTTGATGAAGTTGTTGCGGTGGTTGATGTTGTAGTTGTTGTAGTTGCTATGCAAATAAGTAAAATAAACAATTTGATAGATTATATCGATTGTACATACAAGTGGTTGATGTGCTCGATGTTGAAGATGAAGTAGAAGTTGAAGTTGTTGAAGTAGTGTCACTTGTTGATGTCGTTGCTAAATTAATTAAAGTGTAAATACTATATATCATTATTTGATTTGCTTACTTGTTGATGAAGTTGTTGTGGATGTTGAAGAAGTTGTTGATTCAGTTGCTGTACAGATAAATATAGAGAGTAGAATACATAATCTGTAAGATTATATGAGTTATACGTACAAGTTGATGATGTAGTAGAGGTTGAAGATGAAGTGGAAGTCGTAGTAGTTGAAGTTGTAGTACTGGTTGATGTAGTCGCTTTAATAATTATAAAATGTAAATAATAGATCATTATTTTTTATATGTTCTATACTTGTTGATGAACTGGTTGTAGTGGTGGATGTTGTGGTTGTTGTCGATGCTGAGGAACTTGTTGAACTCGTGGTACTTGTTGTTGAAGTTGCTTTGTAAATTAAGACACAGATATACGTAAATAGCCATTGTATTTCGTAATATTATATACTTACAAGTTGTTACAGTTGTTGTCGTTACCGTGGTTAATGTCGTAGTAGAAACTTCATATTTGAAAAGAAAATTGATTCTTTTTACATGTCTTCAAGACGTTATTTGTTATGCTTACCAGTGGTTGTTGTTGTGCTTACAACAGGGGCTCTATTCATGACTAGTAAATAAATAAGAAAAAAAAAAACCCTAGATATTATTGAGTTGATGAAGCCAATAAAAGAAAAAAGAAAAGACTCATTATAATTTTATAAATTCATACGGAGGAGAGCACTGACTGCTGCTAATGTTGCAAGAAGAATAGTGCCTATTACTGTAGCTATCAAGTAATGACAATGACAGAGCTTTATATTGAATGCTCTTCGTCTAAATTAATTCATATTAAATAAAAATATTTTGAATAAGAACATATTTTACCTCTTTTTTACTTCATTCGCTTTTTCGGCAATATCTTCAATCGTATACCAAGATCGTTGAGTAGTTTTGTCCGAGTTTTTACTAGGCGTAGGCGTGATTTGATTCGACATTCGACAACTAATCGAAGCATCATCAACGGATTTATTCGCTGGATTAACATCTAAAGCATTTATAAAAACATATTCGCCTGTCAAATCAGATGAAGTATTTTCATTCGTACTAGTTGCTACGAATGCTTTTGCTCGAAGAGCATTCAATTCCTTAGCCCGTTCTTTTTGATATGTCGATCGATTTATTCCTTGTACACGAACAGCCGGATTCACTTTCACATTTGGTAGACTTTTTCGCACTACGATTATGTTACTCTTACAGACCTTCGTTGGACGTTGAGAAACACGAACATCTGTTGTCGATGGCATATGTAAAATAATGAAATTATATTTTTTGTTTGAATCAGGGCATTCGCATAAAATATATGGGGGAGAAGTCGAACAAATAATTTTATTTTCTTTTTCTACTTGAGATTTATTGAGTCCCTATAGAATACATTATTCTTTTCAACTGATTTTCATTTCTTTTTTCAATTAAAATTAAATCAATAATACATTATTCACAATCCGCATTACTTGTTCGAATTTGAGAAAATAAAAGATCAATGATAGTTTTTCGCGAGTATTTTCATAATAGATCAGTAAAACGTACGAGAACGTACATGGCCGTACACAAAAGTACGAAAAGTACGCAGAATAACGACACGACAAGTATATAAAAGGTGCATGTGTGTTTCATAAAAAAAAACAAACGTGTAACTACAGCACTTCTTACATTATAATATGACACGAGAATATGCCAATGAACAGCCTCAAAACTTCAAGAATTACATCGAAAAAATCGCGATTGTTGGTGTAAGTTTGTATAGTATATTTTTATGATCGAATTATGGTCTAATTTTAATAATAGGGAGGTGGCCAAGTAGGCAAATTCATTGTTGATGAACTGCTCAAAATTGGTAAACACAAAATTACTGTGATTACTCGAGAAGATAGCACAAGTCAATTGCCGACTGGTGTAGAAGTGAAAAAAGTTAATTACGATGACTCATCATCACTCGTTGAAGCTCTTAAAGGTCAAGAAGTTTTGATTATAACAATGGCAGTTACTGCATCGAAAGAACAACAAACAAAGCTGATCGATGCTGCAGCAGCTGCAAACGTACCATGGATTCTACCAAACGAATTCGGAGGTGATCCGACTGAATTAGAAATGCAAAAAGACACCATGCTTGGAGAACAAAAGGCTAAATATCGTGAACACATAGAACAGCTAGGCAAGAGTTCTTGGATCGGCATCATCTGCAATTTCTGGTATGAATTCAGTCTAGCTGGTAGTAGTTCACGGTACGGTTTCGACTTTGAAAATCGTTCTGTTACCTTGTTTGATGATGGCAACACGCGTATTAATACTAGCACATGGCCTCAAACTGGTCGAGCAGTCGCCAAGCTTCTTAGTTTAAAGATACTTCCGGTCGATGCAAATGACAAAAGTGCAAGTCTCAGCGATTTCAAAAATAAATTTGTCTACATTTCGTCGTTCAACATTAGCCAAAGAGATATGTTGGACTCTGTTTTGCGTGTCACTGGTACTACGTTGGCAGATTGGAAGGTGAGCTACGAGCCGGTCAAGGAACGTTACCAATCGGGCGTAGAAGAGTTTCGTAATGGGAACATGCTTGGTTTTGCAAAATTGCTCTATGCAAGAATGTTCTATCCAGATAATAGTGGCAATTATGAAATAACAAAGGGTCTACATAATGATATTTTAGGTTTGCCCAAGGAAAATTTGGACGAGTACACGAACATTGCTGTTGAAATGGCAAAGAGTGCATAAGTTTTTTTTTAAATAATTCAAAAATATAAAAACTCATTGCAAACACCCTCAAAAAATCTTATCTATACTCAAAAACATTAAACAACGTTTAGAATTTTAGGTCTCCTTCTATTCAAATTAGATAGATAATGAAGAAGAAAAGAACAAAGTCACAATATAAATATTCATTATTTTTTTAAAAAACTACAGTAAAGACATCATAATGCAACGTGAAACAAATTCCTATAATTCAGCTGGTTCCTCATCCGCAAAAGTAACATACCAATTTGTCAACGGTATGCAAATGATATACCTCGTTATCGATGGAATCCGAATGATATCGACAGCACGAAAATCATCGTGTGATATAAAGTCTTTGAAAAACTTCTTCGTTGTGTCTCTAGTTGCAGGCCTCGTTGGATCAATCAGCACAGGCGTAGTCGTAGCAATATTATCATCCATCTGTTCATTCTGTCAAGAATATGATTATTTTAAGTTATTCTACTCCTGTCTGGGTTTATCGAGTTTCCTTGCTGTTTATTCTTTTCCGTGTGTGATTTATATGTGCATGAAACAAAAAGCGTTATTGGCATATCGCAATATAGTTTAACCTCAATGAAATCTATTGCAGAAAACATTTCAGAAACTATCTTGAGTAATTTGTCAATAAGAATCAATTCTCATAAAAAATTGATAGTATTCCTGTCAACACTAATTTCTAAGAAAGAAAGAGAGAAAGATTTTGATGTCTCATGTACGTTTATGCGTAGATGAATTATCTTCGATGAAAGGTAATGATTGATGATGTAGGTTATCGCGTGTGTTATCTTTTTTGCACTCAAAAGAGGACTATTTTGGAAACGTACTTGTTTTCTTCAACTTCTTTTAATATTTCATTGAATCAACACTAGTATGCTTAGAAAACTCTTTATCTTTGCAGTCGTCATATTTCTAAGTATATTAATACAATTACTCGTTCTTCTCAGGTATGAAGCCTATAAAGGTTATCACACAACAAATATAAGATTATCAAAATCGAATTTAATTTCATTAATGGTACCATTTGAATCGATTGATACAACGTCAGCTTATTTTTGTTCGAGTCAAACACTCTATCAACGATATCAATTAGAATATGAACAACTTCAATATTTTCGATTAGGTCAAATTTATCTATCTCCTCATATAAATCAACGTTCACAACAACATAGTTTACCATCGCCATCTCAATTGCCATATTTTATTCATTATGGCAATACTCACCACTTCTTCCACGACTTATGACACCATGTCAACATCAAGTTTATATTCATTTATTGAGAACATTCGATGAAATTTGTCAGGAACATCATATTGAATATATGATTAGTCATGGTACTCTATTAGGATCATACCGAAATCATGGTAAACCGAACTTCTTATTGAATATATAATTATCTATTCGTTTGTCTTTTCATAAAGATATACTGCCATATGATGATGATGCGGATATTTTGATAAATGTTAAATACTTCCCGAGTTTAGCACGATTAAGCGCAATGAATACGACAGCTACATGGCAAATGTATGTAAAATCACGACACAATTTCAAATTTTTCTTTCGTGAATCACCATCAGCTGGAGGTTATCCATGGAATTGGCCATTTATTGGCATACAACTTTTCCTCGAAAATGAAACACATATCTATGCGGATCATTTAATAGATAAAAAACATATCTATCCATTAGTCTTACGTCCTATAGCTGGTCTTTGGTTGCCTGGACCACGTCATGTTCATGAATATTTAAATGATTTACCAAAATCATATTTTCTGGAATATTCTATCGATAAAAAATGTATGATGAAAGCTTATTCTCATCATCATGAAGTTGCTTTGTATGAAGAACGAATAATTGATTGTGAACAATTGCATAACGTTTATCCGTACATTCGACGAAGTTGTGAGAAAAATTTTTGCTATGAATATTTTATGTTGGATAGTGTACCGTTTTTTATATTTTAAAAATGCCTCATGATGAATAAAACCATGTAAATTTTTGTGCTTCCAACAATAGTCTTTTCAGTTCATAATCAAGAAGACTTATAAAATTATCGAACAATTCTTTTTCTATATTATTTTTATTGGTCGGTGGTATAAGATTTTTGCATAGATGAAAATCACGTCGGTTTTATTTTTCTCTTCTGCAATATTATCGTTCGAATTGTTGAATTTATGAAGCTTTATATATAGATTGTTTTGAAACAATGATCGAAATTCGATTATGATTAGTTTTTATTCAGCATGAGAAAGTCGGCGCATCATCTAGTTTATTTTTTTCAAAATATATCTTGAATCAAAGAAACCTTTTATAGTTTTATGATATATTCTCAAAGATTATTTTTTTATTTTCTATTGTTTCTCTATTCATAGAAATCGTCAATCGAAATCAATATATATATATATATATAGAATCATTTTTTTCAAACAGTATATACCTTTCAGACTGCGACTATCAATGCCACACATTCGAAATTCCTCGCGAAAATCAGTTCACGTCACTAAAATATCTCGTTATTCCACAAATCCAGTACTGGATCATCATGTGAACGTCTTTTACCTATTTCTTCAAGAATATATAATTCACAAAATTTTCTCCATATTTTTTCTAGTTCGATCGTCCATCAAAGGCAACCCTTGGATCAATCAGTATTCATACCAATAGAGTCAATTTTACCGATACCGATACAAGTCAGGTAATTTTCATTTATTCACAGACCTCATAATAAAAATTTATTCTTGTATTTCTTCTTTTATTATAGACTGAGAATCATAAAGTCCAACGTCGGCGTCAACGTCGATGTCGACGTCGTGGTTTTTATTTTTATCTTTGTTGTTGCAAATGTTCACCGCTCTGTTTATTTCTTACTTTAGCGGCTCTTATTCTTCTAGCCGCACTTATTGCTGCAATGTTGATTGCTTTACTAGCAGGAACTAAAAGAACAACGATGACCGTGACGACAGCAACAACCACTAGTGCCACAACAAGCACAACGACCACATCAACCACGACAACGACTACAACAACTACAACCACAAGCACAACAACGACTACAACAACAACTACAACGTCAACAACTACAACAACGTCAACCACAACAACAACGACAACTACCACCACAAGCACAACTACCACTACAAGCACAACAACGACTACAACTTCAACAACTACAACAACG
>ERZ778026.1111-NODE-1111-length-36307-cov-74.078203_pt1 | contig 36307 bp, 24 predicted proteins | sample MGYA00375756_ERZ778026 | MGnify/ENA primary metagenome ERZ778026 (study PRJEB29350, sample SAMN05389820) | bioreactor metagenome | isolation source: Ammonium sulfate bioreactor | place: South Africa: University of Cape Town | collected 2014-02-18 ... | reverse complement strand
CTCTTCTCTCTCTTTGCTCTCTCCTCTCGCTTCTCTCTCTTCTCTCTCTTTTTTTTCTTTAGGTATAAATACCTAGAGTGAATCGAACATAGAAGAGTTTGGTGATAGATTCACACACTATTACATTCTTTCTACGCATGTTATTCTTTCTATTCGTATAACTTTTATCTTATCAATAAAATATTGATTGTATACTTGAAGTAAACAATCAAACCAAACTCACTGTCAACTCAATAATCAAGAGTTCAGCAAACGAATAATCAGCACGTTTCACCTTTTTTCGTTACACTCTTTCCAATTTATAATTCATTGTAGAGACCTCATCGGAGTCGACATTATTTTCTGCACTCATTTGTTCATGTGATGCTTCTGAAATGCAATCGAATTGGTCGATTATAATTTGTTGTTGAATGGAACATTGATCTGATAGTACTTCTGATTCCATGGAAACCAGTAGAGTATAATCTAGTGAAATTTAACAAAGAAAAAATGAAGATCAATTATGAATCATTGAAATGGTAATGTGAATATAGAAGTGATTATAACGGAAAACGATCACCTATCGATCGATGTCAAAAATATTTGTGTCGTACAGTTTAAATGTAAAAATGATGGTTGTCCATATATATTTATACTGTTTGATTTAATTTTTTTCTTTTCTTTAATATACAAAATTTACCTGTATAAATCAAATGTAACAATCTTTGTGCTTTTTGAATTTCATTTTGCACATTAATTACTTGTAGAATGTGTTTATCGTATGCTTCACTGGTTTTCCCATTTTACTTGTCCCACTAAAGGTCTATTAAGAGGGTATAGGTGAGAGTGAGAGATATATTGTTTTGATTGTAATATCGTTATCGTGAAAGTCGCGCATCAACCGAGAGACCCTCTTTTTTTTATGAATGATAGATGAATAGATAAGCTTTTCTCTATCAAGACATGCCTAGGTATATTATCAACTAAATGGTCTTTCTACTTTAAAGAAACGTTTTTTCAATTTTTCGTATATGAAAGAAAATATAATCAAAATGTTGAGAGTCATTTGATTAACGATAATAGTGAATTATGATACCGTATTTAATTTTAGTAATACTAATTTTTATCAAAATATTTATACGATAAATGAGTATACATATTCAACATTATATCTATAGAACATTGCTAAATAATAATCAAATATGCAGAACCTTTCAGAATGAAAACATAACTCAATGCAACTTTTAGCTTTCCACTTGGACAGCTCTTTTCAATTTGTTTAAAGCTCCATTTCGATCTTTCATCTTTAACATGATGCAGACAGACAGACGCACACACACGTACACTGAGCATTATATATAGAGATTGAGTCGATAATGATAAGACCAGATGGTTCTGGAATAAACGTAATTAAGTTAATTTTTCTTAGAATTCGCTTTGAAATCATTAAAGTATGCTTTTAGTGTGGATAGACTTCAAGTCTATTCACATCGGACGAGTCTGCTTCTTTCTCATGGGAATGTCTTCAGTTTCCACATCTCAAAGTTTCTCTAATGGTTATTGCTTAATATCGAGTGACACGCATTATTCATCCAATCAAAGGATTTTTCCTGACTCTATATTCAGTTAGAACTTACCTTATTTTGAATAACAATTTGGCTTTTACCCAAAATGAAACATGACTTTCGTTTTATCTCTCTTTAAGAAGCAAAAAAGTACTTGGTAATTTCATAGTTTGATAAGAACAGATGAAGATGCACATGATGCTTTCAAAGATAAAGTTAGAATAAAAAAACGAAAAGAATAACTCAAAAATTTTATGATTAATTCGTGGTTTTATTGAGAATGGAAAACGATTCGTCGAAAGATTGAATTTTCAAACATCCTTCGTCAAGCATTTGATAAATATTTGTAATAAAGTGAAGAAACTTGATGGAATTGTTTTATTTGAATTTCAAAAGAAAAAGAACTTTTGTCTTTTTTATTCTTCTTCTTTGTTTCCTCTAAAGAAATAAAAGGACAAACGAATAAAACTATTCATTCAATATTTTTTTTTAAACATAGATATTTATTGTACCGTAACTGGTTCACATTAATAAAAATAAAAAATATAAAAAAGATCTAATCTTTCAGATATATACATATAAAGAGAGAGAATCTTGGTGACAAAATCATAACATACGAGTAGAAGCAGTTCAATATTTAACTCATATTTTGTTTCATTACTTGCATCTTATGACATCTATTTCCTTAATTAGTAACAACCGATAAAAAACTTCTTTTGTATTACACATTTTTATTCTCTTATTCCTGTATTATGGAGGTTGTAGGAAGTATTTATATACAAATTCATTAATGTATGTTGAAGATTTTCTGAATATCTCATACTGCGGTTTATGATTAGCTTCAGATTTTAACCAATCCGATTTACTATGCTTAGCCCTACTTACTAATCTATTGAGGAAAATGCTGTTCTTCCGAAAGTCCAACTTTTTGTACTCGGCTCTATTATACGTGCTTATTATTCCATACGATATCCAGGTATGTTGGTATTGTGTTGCTTCTAACGATGTTTCAAGATGTTTAGAGAATCGAGTCCAATAAGAATAAATGAAATCAGATAGAGTTTTCTCACGGCTTAATATTTGTGTAGATAGTGTATCCCATCCATACAGATTATATACTATCCTTATTCCTTGACTGTATGTTGAGTTTATTTTTCTTTGCTGTAGATCAGTAAAGAAAAACCAGGTCGAGAATAACCATGCAAAATGAGGCAGGGCAGAAGCAAAAAAGATTTTTCTACGTAGTTTTATATTGTTTCTCGGAATTTTATAGAATAGAATCTTCATTGCGTTGTAAATTTTTCTTACCTTCCTTAGTTTGTCGTCTATATATTTTCCCCATCCAAGTTTAGTAGATAGAGTAACTTCTAGATATTTAAATGACGAGACAGTTTCAATTCTTTTCTTTTTATATTCAATTTTAGCATCTCCAGGAGAAACAACATTATGGAACAGTATAGCTTTCGTTTTACTTATGTTCACAGGTAAGAGATTATTATCTGCAAAGTTTTCAAGCAGATTCATCGCTTGTTTTGCTCTTTCCTCAAGATAGATTATGTTTGTCGAAAATTTGTCCTCCAGTTTACCTGTAATTAATATTGCCAGATCATCAGCAAAAAGGTGAGTACTGCTTTGAAAGAAAAGACTCGGTAGAAAATGAATATGAAGTCTAAATAATGTAGCAGCTAGTACTGATCCTTGAGGCGCTCCCACTTTCACTTTTATTGCTTTAGATACAGTATCCCCATAGTGTACTTCCATCGTTCTATCTTTCAGCCAAATAGAAATCCATTTTATATATGCTATTGGCATGTTTAATTTCATTAGTGATGAAAATAGTGCAGGAAACCAAAGTCTATCAAACGCGCTGAGAAAATCAACAAAAATGGCAAGTGCCGGTCTGTTGCAAGCTGTAGTTGTCAATCTTATATCCTCTATTAACGAGACTATTCTCGTTTGAAGTCTTCTCTGAGAGGTAAATCCTGATTGTTCATCAGTGTATATGTTAAACTCCTCACACCACTTTAGTATTCTTCTATGGATTATTCTTTCGAACCACTTGCCTATATTTGGTAGAGGAGATATCGGTCTCAATCTATTTTCGCTTGGATATAGTCCGTCTTTTGAGAGACATACCACTTTGGCATGTTTACTCTCGTTGAAAAAGTCTCCTTTCATAGCGCATTTATTGAATAAGATTGTGATTATTCCCAAATATTCGCTAGGTAATTGTTTGAGCATAAAAGCTGACATACCACTACTATTGGTTGATTTCTTAGGTCTAAAATTTTTCCATTCGTTTAGAACTTCTATCAATGTTATCTGATCCAATGGAATGTTCGGTGTAAACTCGATAGTTCTCATTGCCTCAATTGAACGTAAGTATTCGATGTTATTGTCATCATGTTTTGGTTCATCAAAATGATTCACAAAAAATTTTGTTAGAATTTCCACTACTTCTCTTTCGTTTGTGATTACTCTCGAATTTACATTTAATCCTTTAAAAGGAGGAGAAAAATTATGGAATGAAGGTTTAACATATTTCCATATGTTGTTTCCTTCATTTGCCCATTCCATTTCTTCCTCTCTCTTTTGTTGAAAAAAACTAGATCTTTTATCCATGTAGATTTCCTTCAAGGATAAATAGAGGTGGAGTTTCGCATACGTTTTATTTCTCCTATAAGATCGTCTTGCTCTATTTACAGATTTTGCTAGTAGGACTAGTTCGTATGGCCATGGAGGACGATATTTATGTGTCTCCTCAAATTCGCTGCATCTATCACACAGCGACTTTAAAAATAATGAGAAGAGATTAAAGAAGGATTGTTCATCTAGATTGTATACTAGTGACATCCAATATTGGTTAATGATCTCAAGAAAAAATTTAAAAATCATCCAGTTTGTCTTTTTGAAGTGAGATTTTTCACACATAGCAATTGAGGACTGAAAGATCACTGGATAATGATCAGATGTTCCTTCATCAAAAACTTCAGTCATCCATCCATCTGCATTATTAGTTATTGCAAAGTCGATTACTGAATCAGATTTCTTCGATGTTCTTTTGTTCGGAAATATTCCCTCGTTACCTGTTAGATTAAACCAGTTTTCTAGATGATTTCTATTTATGTTGTTTTCCTGACATTTCCAATTCTTATTCTTAGCGTTGTAGTCTCCGAATATAAAGAAATTCTTATTTTGAAACTCGTCAAATAGTTGAAAAGGAATGCGTGCGTTAGGAGGAACGTATATTGCTCCTATATATATAGGTTCCGGATGTATAGATACTTCTAACATGATAAAATTTAGGTCAGTCCTTTCAATTTTACATTTGATATGATGTTGATGAAGTATCATCACTTCACCAAATGAATTTGTTCCAGGTTGCGATATTGAATGGTAGTTATTGAATGTAATATTTTTACGAACAGCTGCCCCTGCTCCTGTTAATATACATATATGCGGATGGTAACTCGATAGCAATGAGTCGACATCCGCAGTATGAGTATTCAGACCTTCAACATTAAATAATAGTATACATATATTCTCTTTAGTAGATTGAGGACGAGCTTTTTTCCAGCTTTCACTAATTTGAGTTATTGAAATCCGACTATTCCACTCGTTTATCATTTCAGCAAGGATTTCTCTCTCTTTATCTGTTCCATTGAAAGCTACAGCAGTTGAAGGACAAATATTATGCGACGAAAAGCGAAAATAGTTATTCATTGTCAACTGATAAACTATCTATAGCTTGGACTAAGAGCTGACCTTGTTTTTCAATTGCTTGTTGTTCCGATTGTAGAATATTATTTCGTTCTTGCATTGATTTCACAGCTTCAAAAACTTGATTCAATGTTGATTTATATTCATCATTATTATTATCAGTTAAGGTTTGAGAATTACATTTCATTATAATCTTTTGAAATACATCTAACGTAACCGATAGAAGAGGAATAATTTCGTTTAATGTTGAGTAGCATCTTTCGGCACATTCACCCTGATGTTTTATCTGTTCTACGAATGTTGATAAGATTGATTTTAACTTTGTAACATTGTCATTAACTTTTTCTTGATAACTTTTCAATTTGGTATTAATATTTTGTTTTAGGTTCTCGATCACGGTTTTGTTTTCTTCGAGCTGTAGCCAAATAGATTGATTACATGTTGCCTTATCTTCGCCTTCATTTTGCTGTTGTTCACTGAGAATCGGCCATTTGCGTAAGTTGATGTTAAACGGTGTTTGACTACTGCAGCCATATTGATTCGTTCTAGTGTTGTTCGTTGAAGTATTTTTATTAGATAGCATTAAATTAGAAGTAATTCGACTTGTTTTTGATTCATTTTCACGATATTCACTTGGAATAAATAGCTGAATATTTGGCGGTAATAAATGAGGTTTCATTTTTAATTCACGAATCAAAGATTTTCTATATTCAATTATTGTTTACAACGATGGCATACAATTGTGCAATCTTTATGTTCACCAATTGATTTATCCTGACCACATCTACGGCAAACATCGTATTTGATTTTACAATACTTTCTGATATGTCCGGGATCATTACATTTCGAGCACATAAGTAATCGCGGTGGTGCTAAAAATTCATGTACTTCAAACATTCTTCCATCTACGGATATTCCTCCAGATTTTAGCAACTGATCATATTCATCATTAGATTTCAATTGCATTACGAACTTCTTCAAGAGAGATTTCGTTTGTAACATATTTCATTATTAATGTATGTTTATGCGGAAAATGTCGAGGTTTGGCGAAATTGATATCAATTGAATTCAGCGTTTTAGGTTGATTGTTCTGATCACATAGGTAAACAAACACCTCAATATGTTTTGTAAAACATACTAAGTTACCATTCTTACAATGAAACCAGTAGTCGAAAGCTAATGGTAATTTATAATCCTTATTTTTTTCTTGAAAGTCTTTTTCAATGAAGCCAATTAAAGCATTTACTAATTTTGCTCCATCTTGATGATTATTTATTCTAGGCGTACATATTATATGCAGTGGTGGTAACTGTTCGTTTACAGCATAACTCAATGCGTGTTTACTAATGTGTACTTGGTTGACAGATGACATATTATTGGATGTATCAGCTGATGGTAGATTTCTTTCATTCCTGTTATTCACTGATGATTCATCTTGTCGAGGTAAATTTTGTCGTTCTTCATTTTGATATTGATGACTAATAGTATATGTTTGACTGGTGTTGTTCGAATAGGGATCAATTCTTTTGTTGTTATTTTTTAAGCTGCTGTTGATCACAATTCGACTATTGATCTTCGAATTATCAGACGATGTTATTTGTTGGTTGCCCTGGATGATTTTATCTTGATCTGTCTGAATTTTTCCTTTATTATCGGTTCGCTGCTGTTTTTTTCGATCTTTGTGTTGAACAATTGTAAATTTTTCATCACTTGCGATTAAATCTATTTCTTCATATCTACTTGATGACGAATTTTGCCTTTTTAATGTTTTACTCGTATCAGTTGTATCATTCGAATATGTATCCATTTCATCAATTTGATCTTCTAATTCTTTTGATTGCATTCTTGGTTCATGGACATTGTCCACTTTGCTTGTGCACAAGTAATCATTTACATCATCAGCCATGGATGTGCCTTTGTCACATACTGTTGTCATACTATTGTTATATTATTTTATTCCACTGATTTATTTATTTAATTAATAAATGATAGTATAAATAAAGAAATTGTTATTTTCTATATGTATATATAAGGAGCAAGATATACGTCTACAATATTTTGTTCAAATCAAATTTCAATAAAACCTCTGTATCCCCAGCCACACACGAAAACGGTGTTTTAACGTTTCACGTGCTTTTCATAGATACGCTTATAAATTATAAATCCTTGGGTGTATAATTAGAAATCTTTATTTGTACTCTTTCTTCAATCAACCATTTGAATCTTTTAAATTAAATTTAACTGTATATACTTCTGACTATTTGGTATTCTCAAACTAAGATTTTTATCGGCTCATCTTGTACTGAAAGATACTTGTAGATAATCATAAAAATATACATTACATCGAGAAACGAACAGGCCCGTTGAAGAGAGTATCTGCTTTCAATATTTGAAAATGTAATTCTGAGTGAGCATGAATAGTCATTTTATTTTAAGCGTAACAGCAGTTATTTCGACGAAGATATAAGCGTAAATTGTTGATGGCTACTTGAAACTCTTCGTAGTATAATTCTGCTGATGAAATAAAGACAAAAAATGTAATGAAATAATTTCCAAGATAAAGTCATGGATCTCGAGTTGACTTCATACATTTCGACAAAAACACGAGACCTAATCGAGATATTGTTAGAATAATGAGAATAAATTGAGATACAAATAGATGTCGATGTTGACGAAATTGTTCATGCAATTGTTCTTCCTATGTTAGTCGTGTATTCAATGCAGTATTTCTAATGTAAATCTGAAACAAAATGTACACAATGTACAAAGGCAAAAATTTGCCACTTTCATTAGAAATTTTATAAGAAAACAAGATCTTCATTGTCATTTAATGAATGCTTTGTGATTTAAGTACAAAAAAAATGTACAACCCTTTTAATAAATAGAATATACAAGTAGCGCTCATCCGCGGAATTCGCTGACCCTTTTCTGAAAGAGATACAGTATAATTATTATTGAAAGTCAGATTAGTATAGATTTTTATTCAAAGTTGACGTTTATAGAACTAATGTTTCTCTCCTGAAATTGATAATAATAACTCAAGGTTTTGATTTCAAAGTTGTTAAAGTATGATATGCTATGCAAATCGGGACATAAATTTCGTCGTGTTACCTTTCGACATTTACTCAAAGTTCACTCGTAAAGTACGTTGGAAAATATTCATGCTACTCCGATATTAATTGTAGAGTTTTCTTCGTAAAAAAGTCTTCCAACTTTAGATAAGGACTCTCTTTTCGGTTCGAATTTTTTATGCGATGACTCAGTCGAGTTTGTAATAGAGATATGCCGTGCTTTAAACAAGTTTTGATTTTACTAAAAAAAAACGGTTGAATCATATCATATAAAAAATGCAATGAAATAAACTCAAACTAACTGTGATTTCTTGTAAAGTGTCTAAAAAAAACTTATCTAGCTTGTTCTCTTAGAGTAAATTCGGAGTAGATATTGTCGAAATCCTTTTTTTGGCTTTTGTTTTTTTATAACTAAGTTGCTAATATACAATACGCTATTTCATCAATGTCTTATAAAATATGTATAAATTTATAGAATATCGCAAGGAAAAGAAACATGTTGGATTTCGTGAAGTCACAAGATTCTATACGAAGTTATTCATAAAACTCAGCCTCGCCTATGATTGTGTTATACCCTTTTCATTCTGTAATTGGAATTATAAACAATGAATACGTTTAGCTATAAGTGATCTCGTATGGAAATATTTTAGATAACAATTTTGATAAGTTAGTCTTTTGTAAGAATGACTTTTCTGTGAAACTCTCAACGCAACTAACATTAGATGTTTTATACGAATGAGTTTTTCTCTTGTGTATAACTCTTGTTTAGATAATTTATTGAAGAAAATTTTTAATATTAACAAATTTTGTTTGATTCCATACGTGCAGCATACATGACAGCAAAATAATTTTGATCTATTTGTGCTTGTTGGTCGAATTCATCGATTGTAGAATATGTAGCAACGAACAATAAATTTCGATCTGTTTTAACTGCAAATGCTGGTAGTGAAACACAACAATTATCTGAATATGTATTCAAATATGAAATGAATCGAATTATCAATTTTTCTTCTTCAATTACAATTTCAATTACTATTAAACACATTTCTTTATAATGTAATATTGAAAGAGAGTAATTCCATGAGAGTCATTCGATACACCAATACATTGTTCGATTTTAAGTGAATTTCGTATCGATAAAAAGTTTGAACTTGATAAAAGTAGAGGAGTATGACCAAATAAAACAATTTGCCCATTGGATTTGATTCGATCAACAATTTTTTCAAATAAAACAAAAGCCATTTGAGTTGTAACAACTTCAGAATTAAGAAAACGAATAAATGCTAAATCTACTTGGCGATCACCCAATGGCCAATTGGTTGCATCTGAATGTATTGTTTCATCAGCATGTTTATGTTGTCTAACATAGTCAATCATTGATTTACTTAAATCTTGTCCAATTGTATTAATATGAGGAAACGAAGATTTGATTGTTGAAAGAAACTTTCCAGTTGAGCAAGCAGGATCATAGATCAGACTATTCGTTGATACTTTTAATTTTCCTCGTGAAATCATTTCAATTGTATAATTTCTAAGATGAGTTTCACCTTGAGCTAATTCATCGACCATCTCTTCCGTAAATAACCATCCATCCGGTTCTGAACATAATTCTTGATGAGTGTCTGGATGAAGTAAAGAAAACGGATAAATGATTTCTGTATTTGTTTTATCCAAATTTTGTGCAATGAAATTGAAAATAAATTGCTTTTCAGATTCTTCTAACGGATAGAAATGAATTGTTACTGCTGATTGAGACGAATGAGTATGAGAAAAAATTCCCAATAACATTGTTGGACGAATTTGACTACAGTGTAATTCAGGAATTTTATTTTCAATATAAACATTTGATAAAAGTTTTCTACCAACAAATAGAATTGGAATTTTTTCTGTTAATTTAGTCCGTAAATAGAAAACACTCTGTGGAAATTGATTCCATCCTTCTCGCCAAATGGAAATCGGTCGATTAACAATTTGTGTAAAATCTAATTGAGTAACATCTGAGGAATTTATTTGTCGATAGAGATCAAGTTCACGTAGAATGATTTTCAATACATTAACATCTGAATGAAGTGATTGATTTGTACCGTCTTCAATCGCTTGACGAAGAATTCGTTTAGCTTCCTGAATATCATTGCTCATAACTTGTCGTGCTTCGATATAAAGTTGCTGAAGATGATGATTTGAAAGTTTTTTGTAGATTCCATATGCATCCATTTCGATGAAAATTTTAACAAAATAAGACGACAAAAAAAGCACTTACAATTTTATAGTCAATCTCGTTTGTTTCTTTTCCCATTAAATTGTATGATTTCCCAAAGAGGGTAAAACGAACTTATTTTTACGAAATAAAATAATTCCATTCTGTGAAATGTCAATACGAATACTAGTTGAAAAAATAGTCAATGGCCCGAACTGGAGATTTTTAGTTTGGTTGACTCATCGATATGGTTGGGCTTGGATGTTTCCAAACGAATTATATCTTAACTCATTATTCCCAAACATCTGCCGGTCGAAATTCCCCACTTTCACAATCGTTTCTAAATGATCTTCAAACGAAACCTTCTCAACGACATTTGTTAACACAACAATTGACATTGAAAGCAAATTTGGATATATTGAAAGAATGTACTCAGCAGATGATTAATCGATGCTCAATGGATCTTTTCAGGAACAAATCGACAACAGTTTATCAATAAAAAAATTCATCGATGGAATTCCTCTCTTCAATTATTTTCTTTGTAAAATCTTTCGATATTGGTCGATTGCTCCATTAATAACACGAGAATGTACATCTGATCTCAATTTGGATAGATTATTTATTCCCACTGGTACTCATGTCAATTTATTTACTTAAATAGTGCTTTTTTTACAATATACATAAACAAATATTCTCTTTTTTGAAATCTTTAACGGGCAGTACGCTTAATATCGTGCTAACGATAAGATCAAAAGCGGTTTTCTTCGTGGGTACTATAATCGATGTTCTTTTGACCCCATACGCAAACATACAAACAAACAATTTTTTTACATATGACCTTCCCTACAGTCGAGGGAATATAGACCATTCGAGTTAGAAAATCCTATAGCTGTATTATGTGCACACCAGGCTTTTCTCCTCTCCTGTCCTATATAACAACCGTATGGGTTTCATCCACTTTTGTCCCTTTTTTTTAGTCCAATTCGATAAAGAAATATGATTGGCTAATTACAGTTTCGCATATCTGTGATAATTCAAATTTTGACGTATTTATTCATTCAATGCTTCGTTGTTCGAAAGTATTTCGACACAATTTTACTTCGTATACTTTTACGTTGTGGTTGCAGTTAGAAAGTATTCAATCATGATATTGTTGATGCAATACGATGCCGGTTTCGAATTTTTAGAATTGTTCCAATGAAATGAGGTACTAAAAATCGTGAAATATTTTTCGTATGAAACATTACTAACCCATGATTCGATGAATATTTCCGCAGCAAGTGTTTCAATAGTATCGTTAATATTAAATCGTGTGATTTCAGAATCGAATTTTACATTAACAGATTGATTATGATTTCGACTCGACATTATTGCAACATATTTTTGACGAAATTCATGAATGCATGAACTGGAAAATAAACATGATAATGACGTTCGAAGAACTGTTTCAAGCATGTAGCAACTAAAGACAAAACCTTCGACAGTAAACTGTGGTGTATCAGAATCATCAAACACCTGAGCTGGCACTGTGCACAGTCGTGATGTAACACATGAGCAAGTTGTATTCTCTTTTGTACTGTTGTAAATGAAAGGTACACCGAGAAAAGTCGTATTTTGTCCTTGATATTTTTCAGCGATCATAAAGTTCCAATTAGTAGATGAAAAAGCAATCAATGTTCGAGTAAATAGAATCGGCGTTTTCTTTTGAAAACGACTTAAAGTATTGTTAATTTCATTCTTGAATTGATTGCGAGACATGAGTTGATTACTAATAAAAGTCGACGAAGAAAATGTTCGAATAGTGTTATTGACACTAGTTTTAGCAAGGGAACATAAATCGTCTATAGAGTTGAAAATACTCTCTTTCCAATATCTAAAATTGAGCTTGCTGTTATGAAGACCATCAGCTTGCGGATCAATTTCGATATCTAGGCAAAAACAGTATACTTTTTATGCAATATCAAATGTTAAATATATGAGTATACCACTAAATAAAATTTCGTAGATATGTTCTGGTTTACAAACTTCATGAAAAGCACTAACATAAAATTCTGTAATAAAATCACTATATGGAATCGATATTCGACTGCATGGACAACTAGCACCGCTATGATAGAAATCATGAAAATGTTCGTATTCTTTCACGGAATTAAATGCATATGTTTTGATTATATTTCGTTCAATAATTGCTGTATAGAAGAGTAGCACACCAAGACAACTTATAAACAAGACAAGATAAATTCTCGTGTAAAGCCTTTGTTTTCGTACATTGAATTCATCTTGTTCTGCTGTTTCAAATACGTTAACATTCACAATGGCTCGAGAGATATTTTGCATACAATGGTACATACGTCTCTTAATTGATGCTTCACTTTCGTGAGCATTTCGATTTTTCCATTTATCTGCTACAACAAAAACGACTTTTCCCATGAATGAAATGACTATACGAAGTCCTTTATTCAATCCACCACATACAGCAACAATTAAAAGTAATATTACGACGAGAGGTCGATGTTCATAAATTGTATATGAACAAGAACTTGGAGCGCAGCTATTATAAAATCGATCGATATAGTATCATTATTAATAACAGCTACAAAATTGACATTTGTACCACTTAAAAAAAAGCTAGTACTAAATGCGATAGAGATCCAATTGTAATCTTGTTCGAAATTATTGTTTGCTGTCGTAATAAATGAATCAATGATCGTCTGTGTCTCTTGCAAGAAACGCGATGGAGCAAGTACATAATTGCTTATGAATTCCGTATCCATGCATCTCTTTCGAGCACTTTCAATACTGGCATCTGCTAACGAACAGAATGTGTTCAATAAATGAAAATAAGAAGAACCGATCAATCGAAAATCACGTGAAAAGACGGTTTCCGTCCACACAGGTAGAAGATTAGGATCAAGAGCTGCCAAATAATTGAGCCATACTAATGAAATCAAATCACTCGTACAAACTTGACGTAGAACTGCTGATACATTCATAAATTCTCCATAGAATATCGATAATTTTGAACATGGACATTTCAAGAAATCTGAATGATCACTGTGCAATTGGTAATATCTATTCAATGATGGATTATTAATTGTGATAGTCTGACTTTGTTTATCGAAAAATGCATAAAATCCAATAGCAATCGTGGATAAAATCATTAACACAATAAAACATCGAGTACGAAGACGTTCACGATAAATAATACTCGGTGTTCGTACTGTTCGGCCTTCGAACAGATTTAAATTGGCGATGGCTTCTTCAATATTATGAAATAATTGTTGAATACGATCTCGAAATGAACCATGAATTTGTTGAGAAATTATATTCGATGGAGTACGTCTAGTTTTCCAGCGTAAATATGCCGAAGCAACGTACGATGCAATCGTATGTATGATCATTGAAAGAGTGCCAGCTAAACCAATAATTGTCGTAATTACAAACAACACATCAAAACGACGAGTATACGAATAACTACAATAAGATGGATTACATTGAGAATAATATTCATCATATCGAATATCATCAATTAATTCATCAAGCATAATTTCATTGAAAAGCATTTGTATTGTTGAATTCAACGTAAAATGTTTATTTTCATCAATTGATAAAGGATAAACATCAGTGGCCAATTGTGGATGTAAAAGAGAAATACATGTCCGATCATAATAACATTCAAGTGTTGAAGCTAATGTCGCATCGATAATCAGACAATCACCAATCATACCTGGAATAGAAACTAATTGTCCGTTTGTATCATAGAAAGTAGCTGTATGTCGACAACCATCGATATTTAAACAAGAACAATTCTGATACGTTTTTGCGAACATCTTTGGTGAAATTGAATTATGTGAAATCTCATTCGGATAGCGTAACTCAAAATTCATCATTGTACCAGATACAAATTGATTTGCACTTATCAATCGTTGTAACAAGTATAAATTTCGAGTTAATGCTGATTGTGATAAGAATTTTTCAGTGTTGATAAATTCTCTAATTTGATTTCGAACAGATTGTTCAGTAAGAACTGTTGGACTCAAAATATAAGATCCATTAAAATCAGCAATGATACTCGACCATGTCATATTACTTATTGCACAAAAATCTCCGATGATTTGCCAGAAAAAAGTGAGAATAATCCGATGATCATCCATTGATGATGCCAATTGATTGTGTTGTGTAAAAACTTTATCGATCCATATTTGTTGAATAAAGTCGCTTGAACAAACTTCATGTAATTTAGTTTGTAACAATGCAAATCTACCGTAGTTTATACTCAATTTTGAACAGGGACAATGAAGACTATTTGAATAAGCATGTAATAATTGCACAAATCTTTTAGATGATGGCGAATATTCTACTGAAGTGATTGTTCGAGGAGGATACAGTGCCGTTATAAGAGCGACGATCAGAATGGATAGAAGTAATTTGCATATATATATATTCGTGTAGCAATGAGATCTTTGATAGTCGATGGTTCATTATCATAGGACTTTTTATAAATATTCAGTTGAAGAAAATATAACCAGAAACGTTTTGGCAAACTTCTTGCCATCAAACAAAGTTTTAAATGATGATAACTAAACATCATCGATAGAGCACAACCGAACAGTCTTAGTAAATTGTTTATGCTTACGTCAAAGCATGACTTTTAACATTTTCACAGTTTCTTTTCAGTTCAGAAAAAGAACACATTTCATGATTTTTAAAAAAAGAAAACGAATGATTACACAAATTTGTAAGAACATCACTTGTTTTTAGACACATGAATCTCGAGACTAACTACATACGAGAATTTCCGCGATGAAGTTCATGTTTCTAACAGAGCTAGGACGCAAGTACAAGTACTTGTACTTGACCTTTTCCAGACACCTGAAGTTGTCGTTCCCACAAACAGAACGTTTTCGTACGGTTGTTCCAAAATATTTTCACAACAGGGCCGAAGTGTTCCTTTTTTTAGGAATGTTTTTCACTTAAGCGAGCAAAATTGTTCTGTTTTTGGGAATGTATAACTGTAATTGGGTACTTTTTATTGTGTGGTTGGATTACTGTCTAGCAGTTGGATAAAAGTTTTATATTAATGACAATAGCAACTTTTATTACTTAGAGAGATTCAAGTACAAGTATTTGTACTTGTACTTGTCCTACCTCTGGTACTGTTGCTCTTGAACTTGTTGGACGAAGACTAAATTGATCACGAAAGAACAAAGCCATTTAATATACAATTTTATTTTAATAATGAAGAATAATTCTAATTCATTCATGCTTTTATACCATTTTCCTAAGTTGGAAAATTCCCCAAGTACTTTATTTATATTGACAATATTGATCGGAAGTAATCCATAGGAACAATTTTCTTCTTCCGAATAATAATTATTATTCAGGGTAAAATTATGTGTCACATTTATAAATGTATTGAAAAATATGTAAGAAGAAAAAAAAATTCTCGATCGAACTCCTTAAAATACTACCTAGGAAGTGAAGCAAAATAAACAATGTTATTGAAGATTGATTTTTTTTCGTTCTCTAAGTCTTATCCCTTCAATCACATCGGAACTCTTATATTTATTTTCATCATATACAATCCTTTACAAACGTTGTTTACACATCGATAGATGATGTCAATTCAAATAGAAATCTTTGATGACATTTATTTATATTTAATTCGCTGTCTTTAATGATTACAAAAGTTGAAAAAAAAGAATTTCAAACAGTTTCGAAATATTAAGATTTATCTAAATAAATCCACAATAAATGTGTAGAACCATATTTTCCAATAATACATCTTGGAGGTAAATGTGTCTGTAGTCGTTTAATAAAAAATTCTATTTCTTCAGAGTATTTTTGATAATAATAATAGTAGCTTGAGGGTGTTGAGGGTGAGGCTTATATAAAGAACTACCACCTGATGAGCTAGTGAAATTCTAGCGAAATCCGGATCGTGGTAGTTCTTTATATAAGCCTCACCCTCAAATATAAACAATCACTTCTTTATATATCCGTAGAAATTTAGATAGAAACCTAGACTAGAAATCGTATATCAAAGCCTAATAATACTCGATATCATATATATATATATATAAAGATTTCAATTAAATAATATCATTATAGTTAACAGTTTGAGTGATAACATATAGTATATACATCAAGTATTCTTAGTTGAAACCCTAGAGGAAATCAAATCTATATTCAAGTTAATACTTTTCTCTTTTTCCCTGGTTTTATTTTTGCTAGCCAGCTGATATCCATATGACTTGTACTTTTTTTAAAAATTCTTCCATATAACCCTTGATTCTTCTCGTTCAAATGTTTATCGATATGTATACGTATGTATACTAACAACGCTCTCTTTCGTTCTCTCCTCCTTTGAATTCTCTCACGACAGTATCAATATGCAAAATCATATAAGAATTTGAGCTTGTTGCAACTTTCTTTGACTTTCTCATTGAAGCTACACATTTTCCTTCCTATATAAGATCTGTTGAGTTTCACAGAATTCTTGATATGCATCATGAAATTTTAAAACATTTTGATTCCAGTAAATGTCTAATATCTAATATCTGAATATCTTCTGTGAAATGAAACATCAGCAATCAGCGATTTAGTCAAAATTGATACCAATTTTAAATTTGTCATGACCTCCAAAAATAAATTTAGATTATAATTTATGCAACAGATTTGTTGAGTTTAACTAGCAAAAGGAAAAGAGAAAAAAAAATTAATTTTATCAGCTCTTATCCAATCTATTAACATATGTCCTTGTAAATTTAACGAAAGATATATTTATGATACTTTTGATAAAACTTAATCTTGGCGTTTTATTCGATGATAACACTAGTACGTTTCATTGTTTTTTTCTCGATTCAATTTCAAACAAGTTTCAGTCAATATAATTTATTTCATACTGAAACAAGTCTGAAGAAAAGTCACTTGGGTCATGATTGTCTATATCAACAATTGGATTATTTCTTGACGACTAAAATCGGTTTCATGCCATGGTGTGTTCGTCATGAAACTGTTCAGAATGAAGACTTCTGTCATGGAGAAGAAATAACATTTAAACAACTCAAAATCAATAATATCAGCATAGCAGATCTATTTCATTGGAATGCTGTCATCGAAACTATTGATTCATATGAGAAATATCTAATTCAACCGAATCTTGTCAATGAAAACGAGATTTATTGTAATTGTTCTCATTTGTTTCGATTCGGTAAAGCATGTCAATATGAAATTGATCGTGATGATAACATTGAACGAACGTTCAACTCATTCTTTTCGTATGATACAGACATAGTTGGCGATGACGAAGACTCAATTACTCCGTTGACATGTTATATTGGTATTCAATGTCAAACAAATTTACTCTGTTTGGATTGGAGACAAATTTGTAATGGAGTTGTCGATTGTGATTATGGCGAAGATGAACCTGCTGAACTTTGTCATCAAATAGAATCGAATGAATGCGATGCTGAAAAGGAATTTCGATGTCTAATTGGTTTTTGTATTTCACTTTCTCTACCGGTAACTTCAAACGAATATTGTTTCGATCGAAGTGATTCAAAGAAAACTACTGATAAACAAAATCGAGAGTATTTACTTGAAATCTGTTCGAGGCATCCGTCGTTGGAGTGTGATGAAACCAAGCATGGATGGAAACAATTCTCTTGCAACAATGGTCAATACATTTCCTATTCAGATCTCACGTCTCAGCAACAAGATCAAACCTGTACTAACAATCGACATTTAATTTATCTGAGAAGTTTATTTTCGACAACAAATGAGGATGAATGTTGGATATCAATGATTTGTCTCACTGGTTTTGATTATTTGTATTCTCATATTGATTGTCCGTCAAATGAAACAATTCGAAGAAATATTAATGAATTTTGTTCGAATGAATTCTATTTTCCAAGAAATTCAATTGTTTATTCATATGTATTCTTTTTTTATGACAAAACGGAATTCATTTCTGCAAAACCGAATTCAATTTGTTACAAAAAAGAATTTTGTCCCAATAAAACTTGGACTTTCGCAAAAGATGATCTCGTCTGTTTTCCTACCGATCGGCAAATATTTTCTTGGATGAATTTCTACGGATATGTTATTCATTTGTTTAGTTCATGTTATTCAACAGAATATGTCAATGCGAATAATTTGTACAAATGTGAATTAAGTCAAACATTGATCTCAATTCATCGTGTTAAAAACAAGAGAAAAGATTGCTTTTTTAATGAAGATGAAAGTGAACAAATTGATCTATGTTCATTGAAAATCAATGATCAATTTCGATGTTTTACAAATACAAGTCACTGCATTCGGCAATTATTCGTCAACGACAAAGAAGATGACTGCTTAGATGCTTCGGACGAGTATATAGAAAAGCATGAACACAGCTGTGCCACTATGTTTTGTGATTCATCACATCCTTGGAAGAAAAGGAGTCAGCCTGAAATCTATCTTTTCGATGAACTTTGTGATAATATTGTTAATATTCAATTGTTCGACAAAGATTCGAATGAAACTGACGAAACTGATTGTCAACACTGGTTGTATCCGTGTCATTCACCTTATACACATTGTGATCGACGGTGGAATTGTTATGATGGACGAGATGAAATCGAGTGTCATGTAAAGTCTTACAATGATCCCATTCGAAAGGCATTTAATTGTCAAAGCAATGAACATTATTGTGTTCGTTTGACTGATAATCGAAATAATGTTTCTGTGAGCTGTTTAAATTTCAATCGAATAAATGATGGTATTAATGATTGTCTTGGTGGAACCGATGAACGTTTGATCAATATTTGCATGAAAAACTATCCGTATGATCATCGAAGACGTTTTCATTGTGAGAATAGCAGTGAATGTATCCAAGTAGATCAAATTTGTAATGGGAAAATCGATTGTCCATTTGAGGATGATGAACGTGTTTGTCCTTGGTTATTCGTACGCAATGCATCAAAATTTCAATGTCGAAATATTCAATCGAGCTTCGTTGGTCGATGTATTATCGATACGAAGAGCGATCGTTTATGCCAAATGAAAGAACATCTTTGGTTTTGTGATCTTGAAATGATCAAATATAAACCGGATCACAGTTGGCTGATTAGTTATGAAAGTTATCCGCTAATTACTGAATCCAATCAAGATGACAATCAATTGATTCCATCTGTTAAACAAACAAAGTTATACAAGAAAATTCTAATTGATGATAGATGGCTATGTAATTTCGGTTTTCGAATTCGTTCATTGAATCAATCGATTTGTCTCTGTCCATTGACTTACTTTGGTGAGTATTGTCAATATCAATCCGAATATTTAATCGTCGTTCTACAAGTCAGACTTCTTTATTTTCTCGAACCATCGACAGTCTTTCGGTTATTTGTTTACTTAATAAATGAAGACAATGTTATTCTTTCGTATGAACAAATCGTTTATAATGTAATTTTATCGGACGATTCTCCCCATTATGTTTATTTGAGTTTGGAAAGAATCAAAAGCTTATCTTGGCAACAACGAGCTAAACCAAAATCTGTTCGTATCGATTCGTATATTGTCAACGAAACATCTGTTCAATATATTTCAAGTTGGATGTTTTCAGTTTTATTTCCGTTTTTACCCGCGAACAAACTCATCGTTGAATTATCTCTTGTCAATCAATCATATCAAATGTTAAATTGCAAGAAAATTTGTAGTTCACATGGCAAATGCATGTTCTATCTGAATTCTCCAGAGAAACAGTATTGTTCATGTGAGCAAGGTTGGTTCGGTGAGAAATGTCAAACGAAAATCTCATCGAACTCTTGCAATCAAACGTTATGTGCTCCTCATGCTCGCTGTTTGATCGTGAATAATGCAAGTCAATGTATTTGTCCATTGGGAAAATTTGGCAAACAATGTTATATAACATACAATCCTTGTGCAACGATTCAATGTCGAAACAACGGAACTTGTCTAGCTGTTCGACAAGAAAATATCCATACGTTTACTTGTGTTTGTACAACCGATTATTGGGGCTTTTTCTGTGAGTCTTTTAAATCGAGATCGAATATTTCCATTAATACAAATCTAACTAATGTGTCATTTATCCCTGCAATAGTTCTTATTTTTTCTTCGATAAACAAAAATGCATTGGTGCAAAATTTTCAATATCTACTTTCTAATGCTACATTACCAATCACTCTGTCAATAACAACAATGATGCGTGAGTTTACTTTTGTACAAATCCATTATAATTTCTCAACGAGTGTTTATTATCTTGCTACCATTCGACGAAATAAGGTTGGATCACGATATTTAAATACGACTGTCACATCGAAATATCGCTGTGCCAATGTCAATCAATTATTTAATCAAACTGTATTTACTTATTCTTATTTAAAACGTTTGAAATTATATCATTTGCCTTGTGATCACAATCACGATCTTCGATGTTTTGTCGACGAATATCGAGTGTGTATTTGTAGTATACAGCATCGATCAAGTTGTTTTCTCTTTGCACATGATCATAGTCAATGTAATTTCTGTATGAACAATGGTAAATGTTTGAAATCGAACAAAGAAACTGAAAATTGGAAATTTATTTGCATTTGTCCACCATGTAAAACCGGCAATCGTTGTCAATTTTCATTGGGAGATTATTATATGACATTGGATACTTTAGTTGGAAAAGAAGTCAAACAAGTTGATTTTAAACAACAATCATGGATTGTTCATTTCACATCGGCTATTCTTAGTTTGTTTCTTTTGGTTAGTTTTATTTTTAACACAATATCTTTGATTATTTTGTCAAAAAAAAAACTTCGTCAAGTTGGCTGTGATCTTTATCTATTGTATTTGACAATCTTTGCTCAACTTGGTTTGATTTTATTATTTTTAAGATTTATCTACATGATCATAATTCAAACATATGTAATTGATAATCAGTCATTCATTGGAATCACTTGTATTCTACTCGAATATTCAGTTCGTTTAATCCCATCAATATTTGATTGGTTAACAGTTTGTATCTCGATTGAACGTGCTTATATTATCAATAAAGGTGTTTGTTTCACTTCGATAATTGCCTTGAAAGTCTTGACACTCTCACGATGGATCATTGGTTTAGTTTTATTATTCAATATATTGACAACATTACATCGGCCATTTCACTTGATTTTAGTTGACGAAATTAGTTTTACGGGTCAAACTCAAGGTCATCCATGGTGTGTTCTTAATTTTCAATCAAATGCATGGAATATCTATGAGAAATTTATTAATATTTGTCATTTAGTTCTACCATTGATTCTCAATGTGGCATCAATTATCTTTTTAATTTTTAAAAGAGCGACATATGAATTAAAATCCACCATGAGAAAAGACAAAAGAACAAGATTTTCAACTATGAAAGAACAAATAGTGAAATATAAACCATTGATAATTGGTACAATGATTAATGTTCTATTAGAAATTCCACGATTTATCTCGACATTTACTTTATCGTGTATAGAACATGCATGGCAACGTTATTTATATTTAGCTGGTTACTTATTATCATTCGTCCCTTTATCGAGTATATTATTTATCTATATTATAACATCACCAAAACATCATCAAGAATTGCAAATCACAATCAAAAACATTTTTAGCCGAAAATCAATTCAAACGATAGCATGAGAAAATATTTTTTTTTTGCTTTGAGTCAGTATTTAATCGAATAAAATGAGTGTTTCTGCTTCGAATTACATTGTGAAAATTAATCCTAACTTTTCTTCGACTTGTCTCTTCATGAAATTCAACCGAGAGTCTACACAACAAGATCTGTTAAAAACTCTATATCAACGCATATTTCAATATTTAAGCTCTGATGTGACAAACTTTTATTACTATAACAGATATAGTATGAATGATTTTACGTTAAATCTCTTGAGACTATCGATAACTCGCATGCACTTTCATCCAATTTAAAAATGTACGCAAAATTATACGAAACAGTTTCAAAAAATCAAAGCGAAAACAGAGACTTCATTCGGCAAGACTCTATTGTATTCAAAGTTTTATCGTATTTCATTTGTAACACGTAAGCAAATATCGTCAGAATTAATTATGACATAGTAGTTACATGATTATTTTTGCTAGAAGAAAGAAAGAAAGAAAAACAGAATATAATAATATTTATTTAGATCTTAATAAGAATAAATGCCCTTGAGCTATCTCTAAGAATAATTGCAAACATTATGATGAACATATATATATATATTCTGTCTGTAAATAAACTTACAAACATATAATAAGACATATCGAAAAATTAATGGAAAACTTTGGTTTTACTCAAGACGAAATATTTGTCTCTAATATTGATCGTCAGCATGATATTATTCAAGCAGAAATTAATGCGATTAACACAACAGCTGACATAGTTCTACCTTTAACAGATTGCCGTTCGAAAATTCGCAATCTATGGAATAATTATCAATGGCGTATGCGCCACTATTTTTATATTCATCTATTTACATTTTGTTTCAATACACTTTTATGTGGTTTTATTATATGGAATATTGAAAATCAACAAGTACCTTTTGTTGATTGTTGGTTTATTGGTGCGACATGTGTATTCACCTGTGGGTTACAAACATATAGCTTTCCATCATTCAGTCAAGCATCACAAATTATATTATTAATATTTACAATTATTTCAGGTGAATAAATACAATACATAAATCGATAATAATATCGTAATAAATCTGTTTTGTATATATCATTCTATAAAATAGGTATTACTGTAAGTACAATACCAGCTATGATTATTAAAATTTATCGAGCTAAACAAGAAATAAATAATAAAAATGAAACAATATCAACAGTAACAATCACCGAAGATAATACATTACCTTTGAAACAATTTAGACGGCAGGATACATCCGATTCAATTTTAAATGAACAATTAAAATCTTTGCCAACTGCGGAACAGCTTCGTGTGTCATCATATATTATTTTAATTATACTTGTTCTATCAACTTGTTTTGTGATTTATCTTCTGTCATTTCTTATTATTGGTTGTTGGTTAAAATATCATTATAGTCAACAAGATTTATCACAAGCAAATCGAACGATTAATCCATTTTATGCTTCTTTAGTAATAAGCATTACAGGTTTTAATCAAAATGGACTTTCCGTCTGGTAGAAATATTATGAAAATAGAGCGAAAGAAAATATTTGAAAATTTAATTCTTTAGGAATAATGGCATGATATTATTTGTGACAGATGTGTTTATGAATATTATTATTATGATAGTTGTAATGTCGGGTACATCATTGTTTCCAGCTATACTTCGTGGTGTTATTAATCTATTAAAAAGTTTTGCACCGTAAATAAACATATATTTCAATACAAAATCATATTAGCACTATATATGTTTATTTATAGGTGGAGATTTAAAATTTATTTCGATTATATTTTACTTAATAATCATCGTCTATCAACTGTTATATATCCATCGGTTCAAACACGACTCTACGTAACTATTACTATTGTATTACAAATACGTAATCAAATAAAAATCGAAATAATCTAATATACAAAGAGCTTTATTTCAGTTGGAGTTGTTGTAACATTAATACTGGACTATAATAATCCAGATTTTGCTAACTATACTGGAGGACAACGATTCATGATATTTATGTTTCTAACGGTTAATACTCGTTTTGGCGGTAGTATCTTGAGATGAGAAAATTCATTGTATATAGTATTGATTAATTTTATTCCAGGTTATGTGACAATCAACATCAGTAAACTAGCCGCAGGAAGTTTACTTGTTTTTACTTTACTAATGGGCATTAAACCTCAGATGGTATGTTTGAAAAAAACAAACATCTCATTATAATAAGATTTAATTAGTTGTTGTTGTTGTTGTTTTTAGTTATGCACAATAAATGAAACACCATTCGAAATCGAATGGATCTTATTACAAACAGAACAGAAATTTGATAATAAAATATCAAATAACAATCGACATCATACGATTGAAACGTTTTTGCCAATTAATCGAATGAAAGATTATCTTTTACGACAAAGTTCATTAACAAAAGCACAGGCTAAACAATATTTTTCACAATTTCTACGAACTGATCGAGCAGAAGCTGCTATTAATGAATTGGCCGAAAAACGTTCACAACGTCGTCTAAGTAATGTATCATCGACTAGTAATACAAGTAATATCCAGATATCTCTTCTTCAAATGAAACTTCTTTTAATTATTATCTGCCGACATGCTCTTATTGGTTTATTCAGTTTAATTATATCTACTCGAACATGGTTATTTATTTTTATTTTTTTAATTTGTTCTTTCGAATCATCGAGTATGACGCCTAGTAATCCAACTATAACTGTGTTTCGTGTTATATTCGAAGTAATTAGTGCTTTTGGTGGTTGTGGTCTTTCGATGGGCTTTTCATTTTCAACACCTAGTCTTGCTACTGTTTTAAGTACACCAAGTAAAATCATACTCATATTCACAATGTGTATGGGTAGACATCGAGGTCTATTGGATTCAATGAAAGATCAAGAAGAAATTGAATATAGTGCACAAACATTAATCGATAGTTGTCGACAACTTGCCATATACGAGCATCAACAAAATCAAAACATAAAAATGAATAGAGATATTTCTTCTTCAGCAATCATAAAGACTGAAGTAGCTCGACCTCTTTGTACTAGATTTTAATTTTGTATTTTAAAAATAAATCATTATAAATGTTTACTTATTTAAATTAATTTTTTGTTTTTTTTCTAACTAATAAAGTTTTTATATGTGACAAAAAAGTACAGAAAAATATTCATTAACGTTCTTGTTGTTATGAGAGTTGACTAATGTTAATTTCCAATTAAATATGAATGAGAAGTCCAAACCAATACCTCTCTCTCAATAGTATTCATCTTTCTAAAGGTAATTATCAAATGTATAGTAAATATATAATAATATACTATATTCAAGTTCACTTCAATAGAACCAAAAACTAAAGTATTACAAAATAAAATGAGAACTGCGAATAAGATAGATTCGTTTTTCTAACTGCATACTAAATAAAGTGTCTGTGTAGCTTCGGTTCAAAATGATGTCAGAGATATTTTTTTCCATTTAATAACGAAAGTCATATTTTTAATTTACAGTTTCTTCTACTTTCTAAATAAAAAAATACTAATAAATGGTTGATCAACATTGTCAGCTAAGTTTTCATATTCATCTTTATGTCATTTCGTATCCATACATATCATATTTGGAATTTAAAATTTGAATTCAAGTTTCAAATAAGACACTAATGCTATTCTTGAGTTAAGGTAATAATTAATTTCTTTGTGAATAATGTAAAATTTTCCATGTATAATTTTGAAGGTAAAATAAAAGTGAAAAATGTTAAACATGATGGAACAAACGATATGAAATAACCAGCTAAAAATAACGATGAATTTCTCGGTGATTTCATACAACCAGAAATAAATGAAATAAATAAACGAGGTGTACCAAGTAGAACGAGTGAAACAGAACTAATAATTAAATGTTTATAATCTTTGAATTGTTTCTTTAAAACTTGAGAATATGTTTCATTCGGACGAACTGTTGAACGTGTTCGAGCAGCAACAAAAATAATGATTACTCCAGCAATAAAATTGATTAAAAATGGAATGAAAAAATGTATAATATTAATAACAGAATTATAGATTTGTAATGATGCTGATGGATATTGAACTATACACCATCGTCGATCTTCATCATCATCATAGATCACTGTTCGATAGATAGGATCATGTAGAATACTTACAATACTTGCTAAAATAATACCACTGGTCGTCCATTTGACAGCACGTCTACTTTTATTCTTATCAAATTTGATACCTAAAATAACAGTGAGTACTCGTTCAATCGATACACCTGCTGAGACCCAATCGGCAATGATTAAACACAATCGAAATAAAAAATCAATTGCAATACAAGAAATCTTTAAGACAATCGTATTTATAATAATGTCTAATTGTGAAAGCATTAACATAAGAACTTTCATTGCAAATAGAATCGTTATAAACAATGACACAATCGATATTGCTAATAAATATAGCCGACAACCAGGTTCATCTTTTTTTCCTTTATGAAATGTAAGAATTGATAAAATACTATTGCAAATACCGAAAATAAATATCATTACAGTTAATCCAACAGTTGTTTTGACAATAGTTGGTTGACGAGAAATGGCTAAATTTGGTCGAATATGATATGCAAGTATCATATCAAGTGACAGACCAAAACCTTTAGTCGTAAATTGACATTTACTTCCATAGAAACAATCTGTACAAACACAAGATATCGAATGTGGACAATATGGTCGATCCCATAGACATTGACCATCATTTTGACAAGCGCCTATTTTCTTACATGTCGACGAACTTTCAAAATTAAACGGGAAACAATTTGCAAATCTATTTTCATTGCATAAACACATGTAGTCTTGATTATCATGAAAACATTTCAATTGAGAATGATTTCGACAAAATAAATGATAATATTTCACGCGATATAACAGTGGATATGTTCGAAGTGACTGATTTTCAAATAGATTATCCGTATGCAGACATTGTTGTTTTGCTGTCATCACAGTTGTTAATAATGATGAATAACTGTAAGATGCATTTACATATAATAAATAGTAATTTGTTGATAGCTGTCCGATAATAACATGAAATGAAAATGAAACATAAAATAAGGCAAAATTACGATCGTATGGAATTTTTGTTGATATTGTTGTATGTAATGGATCACTTTGCTTTTGTACAGTTAGGAAATGAGCACGAATTGAACGAGGAATATCAATATCTTCGAATGTAATTTGAATCTTTGAACTAGCAAATTGACAAATTCTACCAAAAAATCCTTCAGGACAAATACATGTAAATTGAGTTCGTGATATTCGTTGATCATCGGAAATACATTGACCTCCATTTTGACAAGTATGATTATGACAAACAGAAAATAATCGACATCGTGGACCGTATTTATTCGATGGACATATACAAATCGATCGGTTGTCTTTCTTTTCATAGCAATATGAATCTTGAGCACAATTACAGGACAATGGAATAGTACAATTGACTCCTGACCAATTCGAATTACAATGACAAAATTGTTGATTCGGTTGATTGACATATGTCATACATTGACCATGAACGCATGATTTTCAACAATTTCCATTTTGAACAACAGAATTAGCAGGAAGGTATAAATGTGCTGAGATTTTATTTACGGGTAGAAATATAAATTTGACTGGTAGAATCCAACTTGAATAGTAACTAACATTGATTTTATTGTAGGCATTAATTTGAATATGATATGTTTTTGTTACATTTTTCGGTCTTATTCGATAAAGAAGATAAATAAAAAATTTATCTTCACATTTATGTGTTGACATGTATGTTAATTGTTCATAATCATGTATAATATGATCTTCATCAATTAAACTTATTATAATAGCATAACTTTTAGTACATAAAGTTTCACAGAGTTGAGTAAATTGAAGTGATAAGCTCACACGTTGACTTTGATATTGACATCGATTTCCATAGTAACTTGGTGGGCAGAGACAAGTCATACTAAGATGTTTTTCAGTATAAATAAGAACACCACGATTACATGTTCTCGTACGAAAATAATCAAATTTTCTTCGTACAGATGACCACAATTGATCATCTGATGATAAAACTGTTACGCTTTCTTCCGGTGTAACCAATGGATCGAGTAGAAAATGTTCTCGTTCAGGTTTTTCAAGTTTTTTGTCTTGAATTAAACGGTCTAAGATTTTCATTGCAGAGCTTGAACATGAAATTTTATTCTCGTGCTGACAGAGCTCTTCATGACAAGCGACCTGTGGGTTTAGACATACACTTTCATTCAAACATTTATAACGTTGCTTCGCATCTTTTCGTTGTAATTGTCGACAAAACGATCGTTCATCAGTTGCTCCAAGACAATCTACAATACCATTGTTGATCTGTTCTATTGGCAAACATGTTATGTTTTTGTTTGTCAACGAAACACATTCATGTGTATTCAATGAACATTGTGTTGTTAGTTCACAATTAAGTTCATCAGCACCGTTTAGACAATTCCATGCACCATCACATCGAGTGTAAATATTATTACATGGCCAATTTTCACAATGTGTTTCATCGGTTTCATTGAGTCCATTGATAATAATAGGTAGCAGATGTTCGTATCCATTGCAAAACTTTGAATATGTCATTAATGTAGAAATGTATATTCGTTCATCTGCATCATTTAAACAATTGTTGGTAGAATCATATGCAGGAACGAGTGATATGCATTTGTTTTCTGAGGGACATTTAAAACGATATTTATCATTCCATAGACAAGTATCAACATTCGTTTCATCTGCATTTAGATAGCAATCTTGACGATTATCGAGAACTCGATGTTTAGAAATGTATTTTGATGTACCTGGACATTGAAAGAGTGCTGTCGAATTCATTTCGAGATTGTTCGCATCAAGAACAGTAAAGCAAGCTTGAAAAAAACGTTGAATATCAATGTATTCATGTAAATCAAATTCTTTTGTTGATCGACATGTTGTACCAGTTAGATTTAAAAGAGAACTCGATGAGAGAAAAGGACATTTTCTTACATCATAGCAAACATAATCAGGAAATATTGATATTTCTTCAATACTAAAGAAAATAGTTTGATTTGTTTGATAAACTAATTGAATGTGGCCTTGAAAAATTGGTCGTTGTGGAAAAACAACATAGTCTGTCGAACATTTGTCTGTAACATTAATAAAACATCCATTAATAGCAGTATTATTTACACAAAGTGTGGAACAATCTAATTTAGTATATCCAATTGTACTACAGTATAAGAGAAGCCAACAGTCATAAGGTAGATCACCTTGATCGTCGAATGATAAAAGAGCATGTTTTAAAATCAGATCACGTTGATTTCGACATTGCCATGTGAATGGTCCATGTGTGTTATGCAAAAATGATTCAGTCGTTGGTTCACCATCGCCGCAAACAAAAAATCGAGCATGTCTAACTGAATCCGACTCTTCACACCAGAAACCTGGATTATATCCACAATGAAAATGAACAGATTTAGCAAGACTTGGAAATTTAATTTTCGATAAGCCATCCTCATCCGAACGATCTAGACAATCGACGAAATACATGCCTTCATTTAGAAATTCTTCAGGAATACAAAGTCCATTATGACAACGGAATTCGTTTTCTTCGCATTCATTCATTTCTAATGAAAAACAACCGATCTCGTCTAAATCATTGTCTAAACAATCAACTTTCCCATCGCATATCTCGCGCCAATCGAAACATGCAGGTGCAGGTCCTCGATCGCATTCTAAATGCATATAACATGTCATAGATGATGATGTTGTTGTTGTTGTTGTTGTAAAATCTTTTCCACTAAAAGTTTTATTGACAATGACATGAAATGATAAACTAACATTATATATTTGCTGAGTGTTGAATGTATATTGACATCGAGAACCAAACCAAAATTCAGTACAATTGTAAAATTTTGTTTGTGCTAATGAACCATTCGATGGTAATGTTAAATATTCATCATAGAGTTCAACAAGATCAATGTTAGTCGACCATAAAAGTAAATCCGAAGTAGTTATGTGTTTTTTTCTTAAATCTTCGAAAGGCAATTCCAGTGCGATATTGCCCATGACTATTGAATTATTTTTTTGTTTAATATCAACATCAGGACGTATACAATATGGAATTATTTGATACGGTTTTTTATGTATGTATGATCGCGAAAAACCTTCACCTATAAGATTGGATACTCTGTAATGAAAACAATCATATCGTAAGTCATTTTCATCGGTGTGATCCATGTAGTATAGATGAAACTGATCGCAAATCCCAAACGATAATTGCAAGAAAATACTCACAAAACATATCAAATTTATCATTTTATTTTCACAATTTTGTAATGTTTTATTATTTATATGAGTTAAGCTCAAAAAAATATTCAACCAGATGTGTATCTAGATTAATAGTAAATAACCTTTTCCCGGCGTCATTCAACTATTAATTGGTGAATTTTTTTATATTGATTCAATATGGTGGATAATTTCACTCATAAACCTTAATATTCATTAAAAAAAAACGTGAATATGTAAATCAATATAGAATGATAGTTATCAATTATCTATCGACGTAATAAAGAAGAATGTCTGTCAAATAAAATTCATATGTGACTGAAATTTAACTAAAAAAACTTACATTCAGTTCAACCGATCCGATGTTGGATCTTATCGGATTCTGTAGGGTTTGATGATCAGACAATCTGGTGTATCTGTAGTAACGCATAGTTTTTGTTTATTAATTTAATTAAATAAACTTCTGATTAATGTTAAGATATGGACTATAGTTAGATTAAAATATAAATAATTTTGTTGTTAGTAAAAAATAAAATGATTAAAAGTAAAAATATATTTATGTGCTAGTACAAATCATTAATCGTTTTCACTCTGTGTATCATCAACATTTTCCAAGTAAAAGTCATCTGTTGCATTGTTCATATTCTATGTTCCTTTGATTTTGAATCCGCTGAATTCATTACAATTAAGTTGTCCTTGGTATTTAATAACATGTTTGCCAACATATTGTTCTTTGAAACTAGTATTTCCTTCGTTATCATAACTGTCAGCAATTGTGAAAAGTGAGCCGTCATCGCTGCCTTGACACGAAACTCTTCCTTCTGATAAGCTAAAAAATTCAAAGTTAATATCAAAAGGTCGACCACCTTCAAAACGCGTGATAACTTCAGGCTCATCAGAATTGTCGTCTTCGTCTTCCTTAAGAGCTTGTTCAATATGTTATAAAAGAATATATCAAAACTGGAATCTAATTGATTCTCATTTTCAAGAAAAACAAGAACAATAGTTTTCTCCAATTGCATAGGATATGTAAATTGTTTTTCGCAACTAACACTTTTATTATAAGCGGAAGTATCTTCAACGCCACCAGCAATATCAAATCATATTGGAATTTTCTTAACGAATTTATGACTACCCATTGGTAGTTTATCATAATATGCGAACGATCAGCTTTCGATGCTTCATACACAGTTACTTCTAAATGAAAGCTATCAGATAAGTTATTTCGAGAACATTTTCCATCGAAGTATAATACACAATCTTCTTCGGTGATAAGTCCAAAATAGTAGACATGGTACTTTTTTTTTTATATAATGCTTTTCAAATTCAAATTGTAAAATCTTCTGTATCCGGTAAACGATAATATTCGCCATTAAGTACAAAACTGCCATCAACATCTTCTCCTTCATCTGCAATGTATCCATTTATCAATGAAAACATATCAAACTCCAAAGGCATTTCTTTTCCCGATTCCATATAAAAATCTTCAACAAATTCTTCATCAACAAGAACATCGTCTTGTTTGTCTTCACATCTTCACAATCAACGAGATACGGTTATAATTGTGCTATAAGTTCATCAACATACGATAAAACATATTTGGATGTATTTAATGCTTCACATGCTTTACTTATTAATGATATGACGACTCTCTGAAATTAAAGCCTGCTTGACTTCATCAATCTTAACATTTAAAATCGGTGTTTTTGTTTGATCAAGATTTTAAGTTTTCAAACGAGACTGATGGAAAAATTAAAACCACCGCAACTTTTTCAATATCATTCGTAATTTGTGTATTAATATCTACATTTCTTCTCGGATGATAAACTCTTCTTCTTCGTGCGGATATTTTGAGTACGAACTTAGATTTACAATAGAATTATTCAATACTTCGATGATGACTAGCGTATTTCCCAATGCTTTTACTTTCTTACGATTACGTGTACAAGAAGTAAACATTTGAAATGAGTGATTTACATTTTTTTCTTAAGCTATTTGAGCATATTGAGCCTATATTTGTCATGCATACTACTAGATTTATATGCGCTCGCAAGCAGAAATACTGTAAAACGTAGCAAAACCCTGTTTTTTCGGTACTGTTGTCTACGACAAGTGTACAATAAACACTCAGATCGAAGCTGGATTTTTTCAAAAGGATAGAACCCATCGAGATTTATCTACTGGGATGAAAACATTTGGATAACAAAGGCAGTAACGACATCACCCGTTCGTTCGATCGAATTTATTTCATTTAACTATAATTAGAACTCGAAAAACTTGTTTTTCATTTGTTCTGATCTAACTGTGCTTTAAATTATATTCGAAGTCTCAAAGCTTTCATTTTATTCTTTTCATTCACAGAGTCAAGCACCAACGAGCGCTACCAGTGATTTTTTTTCTATTCTCCAATGTACCGATGTTATTTCAATCACCAAATCCTCGGCTTTTGGAGGATTAAATCAATTGGTATATGAATATAGTATACTTACAAGATGTTTCTAGTTAGAAATTTTCAATATTAATTTAGCTCGATGTTGGTATACTCGATGAGCGACGACGACGTGACGAACACGAACGTCAAGATGAAATGCAGGCCGGTCAGACACCGTTATCAATAGCAACAACAACAACTTATATGTCATAGATTAAAATTTTCATCTCAAACTAATCGAGCAGATATTATCTAACATTCATCACATGTTTTATTCTTTTTTTAAAATATATCCAAAAAACAAAGTAAATTAACTTTTATATACTTTAGCTGAAAACGAAAACCAAGAAAATACATTGACATACTTGAATGTAACTACTAACAGTCATCCAAATACAAGTAAGTATCTTTTTGAGAAACGAATCAATCCCATCTTCTCATGCTGTTTTCTGGGTAATGCTAACGGGCCTCTGTAACACACATACGAAAATCTTTGCATAATTTGATGATTTCTGCCCATCAATTGAAAAGCAAAATGAATCACATAGACGACAAAGGGAACAGAAGCTGTAAAACATTCCACTCAATGAACTCTATATGAAACCAGAAGCCAGAAGAAAATTAAACTCTAATATCAATCATCCGATTATTTTGTACTTTTGGTGCATTGATTCTTTCGATTGTTTTCATGTTATTATTTCAAAGTTGTATCCTTACTTGTGTTCAAATTCTCCCCAATGACTAATGTTCCGAATACCCAACGAAGTGCTTTATAGTGTAGTGTTCTTTCAAATTGGTTACACCTTCTTAATCTATATTGTGATACTAGTCGATATAGCATTGGGTATTTATGGACTGATACTCTACAGAATCCTATGTAAATGAGAGAAATATGTGAATAACAGAAATACAACTACTTGCATTATACTAGCGGTTATATTACTGATGAATCATTTTCAGCATCTCAAACTTTGAAAACTACTACAAATGATACTATTCACATTGAGACACATTGTTGTCTGCTTAGGAAGGACATTATATTAAGTTTAAAAAGGTTGTGTTTTCTCGTCCTTAAATATTTTATCTTTGAGTATTACACATTCGCTTTCGTATTGCTTGTCGATAGTATGTCATAGTTTTTCGAAATTCTTCTTTGTATAAATTTGATGGTAAAACAAATACTACAAATGTTAACATCGGTGGGACAAATGAAGTTAAATATCCAATAAGATATATCCATGGACTACGGTTTGATTGCATACAACCACCAACAAATGAAATTATCATACGTGGTAATGATAATATCACTAATATAAATGGTGAAACCAATAAATGACGATGTTGTTCAATTTCTTCACGTAATATCTGATAAATTGAAAGATCCTTATGAATTTTTCGACTTGCTTTCATTGACAAAATAATAATGATTAATGATGAAGTAATATTCATTAGAAAAGGAATAAAAAAATGAAACATATGAATAAATTGATTGAAATTATGAAGTTCAGATGAATAAGAAACAATACACCATATGCGTTTTTCTTCATCACTACTATCATCATCAACTAATCGACGATGAATTGGATCATATACTGTTGAAATACTTGTCATGAAAAAAAACAAGACCAATCATATACTTTGCCACTTTTATACTTTTTCTTTTATTAAAATTTGTTGCTTTAATAATATTAAATGCTCTTTCCATTGCAATACATCCATTGAACCATTTATCCATATTTAGAAATATTTGTAATAAATAATCAAATGAATAACATTGAATATTAACAAATAATCGATTATGAATTATTTTCATTTGTATTAAAGGTAAAATTAAAGATTTTAGTGCTAACATGATTGAAGTTAATAATGTTGTAAGAGTTGAACATAATAAATAATATCCACAACCTACTTGACGTGTTTCTTTACTTCGAAAAGCGATTGATGAAAGAATTCCCATATGCTGGGGGATACGATTTTGCTACAAAATCATTTTGACAAAAATAAAATGAATTTATTACAAAAGTACTAATTATATATGTTATGCAAGACTTGAGTGGAATAGGGGAATTTTCAGATGTATATGGATTTCAAAAGAATTCCGAATTCCAGCAATTCGTACTTTCCCACCTTGGCTTGATTTAATTCTTATCCAAGACGATAGAATAATTGATCTCACAATATACGCTATGATAATGTAATATGGCCAAATCATTACTCTATTATTCCCCTATTCCACAATTCCCCTATTCGCCATTCCGCTAGACTCCTATATTAATTTAAAAATACGATGTAATTATTTTTATACTTCTATAGTAACATAATTGCGACGATTTTGCTGAAATTCTTTCGATAATTTTGAATTTGCCGCAAAATCAAATTCCCCATGAAGTCCCAAAAAGCAAAGAGTAATTATTTTATGATCATATTATTATTTTAGAACATTGAAGAAAGATCGTATGATTTTATATAAACATGCAGTTCGTTGTCCACGTGCTATGCAAATATTTTTAAATTTTAATCCAAGTTATTGGTGTTTCGCACCACTTCGACTAACAGAAGTGGAAGTGCAAAATGAAAGGAATCCAACACTGTCACATTCATTAATTCGATTGGATTCTCATCTGCCCACATCAATTGGATCAAAAGATAAAAATGCGCGTGTAGAAACAAAATGCACACGTTCTAATGAACGTGTACGATCTTATATGCGACATTTACCGCCAATACCTGGTGGTTATAACTTTTCAATTCAGCAACGAGTTGAACAATTCCAATATTTCAAACATCGACATGATATTGTTCATAGGCAAAATTCAAGCATGGATCTATTTTATGCAGATATCATTGCTGTTTGTAAGTAATTTCATCTCGATGATTATTGACTTGCTTCTTCTTCTATCTTAGTACCTGAAGATGCTTCTGAACCTGTGCGTCGATTCGTTGAATCATTGTTCATTACGCACACAGAAGCAAAATTAAATACATCTGGTCGACTTGTCCCTCGTGTTTACGACAGTGATGAGATCGATCGTATGAATATTCGTTATGATCTCGCCAAAGGCTGTTCTCCGACATCTCAAATAGTCATTGATATTCAACTCGAAGATCGTGAAGAATGGTGTCTCGATCTCATTTTTCCTCATCATCGCAAATATATGCATCTCGAAGAACAATAAAAATTGCTTGCATTGCTTTTTTTTCATATGTCAAAAGGCGATAACTACAGTCCAATATTGGATAGACAAAAAGAATATTTGGATGAATATTGACAAGATCAGACAACAATTGCACTCAATGAAGATACCAATGAAAATACAGAAAAGGAGACAACGAAGAAGAAGCAGAATAAATCACGTGGTAATCGACAAGCACAAAGATCTAGAGCAAAATTAAG